>Ga0208375_1000130_pt1 | contig 119904 bp, 115 predicted proteins | sample RifOxyD1_FD_184038 | JGI IMG/M metagenome (GOLD analysis project Ga0208375, IMG submission 184038) | Soil microbial communities from Rifle, Colorado - Rifle Oxygen_injection D1 (SPAdes) | ecosystem: Environmental > Terrestrial > Deep subsurface > Rock core/Sediment | place: Rifle, Colorado... | reverse complement strand
GGCTCCGCTTGCCGGCAGCGAAATCATCGTTGCTGACCGCTGGTTCCCTTCTTCCAAGCTGTGTTCCGACTGCGGAACAAGACGAGAAGGACCGTTGCCCTTGTCCATCCGAGAATGGGTTTGTGAGGCTTGTGGGGTTGTCCACGACCGAGACATCAACGCAGCCATTAATCTTAGAACCGCCGCCCTGGCGGGGATAGCCTGCTGCCAAGAAAGCTCTGGTTCTGGTCTTGCGACCAAAACGAAACTTTCTCTTGGGCAGGAATTGAGCAACCGTGTTAACTAATGGGTTCATGGTTTAAGTCTCGAAGGGGAACTATAACACAAGCCTAATTAGTGTAAGAGGAAAAGATCGATGAATCTTAATGAAACAGAAAAGATGTTACAAGAACTTTATTCCTTCTGTAAAAAGGAGTTAGGATTTAAGAGAGGCATCTCAGCTCTTAATTTTATACAGTCTGAGGCTAATGCTAAGAAATTATTAGGGAAAACAGCTAACTACGATCCGGAGACAGAAGAGATAAATATTTATGTTACCGGAAGACATCACAAGGACATAGCAAGATCATTTGCACACGAGATATGCCATCATTGGCAAAACGAAGAAAAAAGATTACCCCTCTCAGGACTTAATTCTCAGTCTTATGCTCAAGACGATCCCCAGCTTAGGAAGGCTGAAGAAGAAGCTTATCTAAGAGGGAACATGCTTTTTAGGGACTGGGAAGACTCTCAGAAGAAAGCTCTTGTAGAAATAATCCTCCGCGAACGAGGAAGGCTTCAGTTAAATGAGGGAGGTGCGGCTGGCCACATGAACCACCTCTACGACGATCCGCTTCTTACATTTAAGAAAATTAAGGAAATATTAATTGCTGCCTCTTCGGGAAAAATTGAAGGTACAGAAAAGGTGGATGGGGTTAATCTTTTTGTTTCTTTCGACTTGCAGAAAAATGTTGCGGTTGGGGCTAGAAACAAAGGGGAGTTGGAAGGTGGAGGTCTAACTGCGGAAGATTTCTTTGAAAAGTTTGCCGAGCACAGCAATCAAAACTTAAAAACCGTAGTTTCTAATGCATTGAAATCATTCGAAGAACTAGCTATTTCTTTAACCCCTCAAGAAAAGATTCAGTTCTTCGGAGAATACCCAAAGAAATTATTTTACAACTCCGACATCGTTTCTCCTGAAGCTTCAAATGTTGTTGATTATAATAAGAAATTTATAATTCTTCATCGAAACGGGCATATTGTGTCTGACATTTTGGCAAAAACGGTCTCGGATGTGAATTTGGAAAATAATGTCTTGGAGTTGACAAAAAAAGTAGACGAACTTGGGAAGACAAAAATAAAAGATTATGACATGAAGATTTCGGCTTTAAGAAATCTTAAGGCCCTATCGGACAGAAAACCCCTTGAGATTGCTTTAAAGAGAATTGAAGATATTTTACATGACTCAGGGGCCTCGGAAAGCAGCACTGTATCTAATTTCCTTTTTTTGAGGCTGACCCCAGCGGTTGAAGAATATATATCCGATTTATCGCAATCAAAGAAAGAACAAATAATCCGAAGAATTGCGGGAGAGAAAATTAATCTAAGAGAGCTTAAAAAAGATTTAAATCCTCGTCAATTATCGCAAGCAAACGAACTTCTTTCAAGAGCAAACGATCTTAGAAAAAGAGCAATTCTTCCGCTGGAAAAAACAATTCATGACTTTTCTGTTGAAATTCTTAAAAGTTTAGATTCTTTGTTTGTTTTGGACGATAAGAAAGAGCTGGCAAGAATAAGAGAGAAAGTCTCTCAGGCTATTGAAAAGATTCAGAATTCAGGCAATGTTGAAGCAATCAAGCAACTGCGTAGACAGATGGAAAAATTGGAGTCTCTTGAGAACATTTCTTCTGCAACCGAGGGCTTTGTCTTCAGTTTTGATGGCAAGACATATAAATTTACTGGGAATTTTGCTCCAGTGAATCAGATTTTAGGACTGTTTAAGTATGGTAGGGGTAGTCTTTCCCCAATGGTATTGGAAGAAGTAAAGGGGAAGATAAATTATGTCTTAATCCCTGGTGCATTTAAGCCGCCTCATCGTGGACATTTGCATATGCTAAAACAATATGCTGAAATCGCGGATAAGGTGGTTGTGTTTATTTCCAATAGGCCCAGGGAGGCTCCGGGCGGTAGAGCAGTGGGCGCGGATGTAGCGGTCACTCTGTTTAAAAAATATATTCAAGTGTCCGGGCTTGAGCAGAAGGTGGAGATTAAGATTGCAGATGCGGTCAGTCCGATCGTAAGCATGTTGGAATTTATTTCTTCTTTGCCAAAAAATACAAATGTTGTTCTAGGAACTTCGGGAAAAGGGGAAGATTCGAAAAGATTTGAGAATTTTGAAAAATATGCACCAGAAGGTGTTAAGCTGCTTTATGGGAAGGACTGGTCTGTGGACCCCCTTCGAGAGAAAAACATGGCATTTTCTTCCACTTTGATGAGAAAGGCAATTGCGAATGGAGATGAAAACTCTTTTGCTTCTTTCTTGCCGGATGAATTAAAAACCGATTCGGAAGAACTTCTTAAAATTGTGGCGGATATGACAAAGACCGAGATATTGGAATTTTCTGGAATGGCTATGGGAGCTGTGACGGGGGCTTTATCTGGGTCAAGTGTTGAAAAAGACGAAGAAAACACTAAAAATATGCTAATTAGAGAGGTAATGGAATACTTTAATTCGAGGATCCTGAATGAAAACTAGAGAAGAATTTATAAAAGAACTTCAAGAAGAAAAACTGCTTCGGGAGACTGTGGATAAAATCGCTCAAAATAGGATTTTTGAGCAGGTTTCCGAAGAAAAGAAAAAGATTATAGAAAGACATAAAGAAAGAGCACTACTAAAAGAGTGCGTCCGGAAGATAATTTCCGAAGCCAAAACACCTCCGCCTGCGCATCAATCAACAGGAATTAATATTCTTTCGGAACTTCTAAGAAAAGTTCTGCCTATTCTAGAGAGAAACTTCAGAAAACTGACAACAGATCAGTTTCAAAGAAAGTCTTTTCGAGCCCATATTATAAATGGGTGCAAGAAGTCCCTGGAGAGAGCATATGTGGAATCAGAAGCTCCCGAGTCATCAGAACAGGCTCAGGCAGAGGTAGATAATGCTATGGGAGACGGAGAGGGCATGAAGCAACCTTCTGCTGAACCCGAGCCTTCGATGCCTTCGGAAAATCCTCTTAATGAGCTTGATATGCCAGGTGACGAACAAAAGTTTATTGATATTCGTCCGAAAGACAAAAAACCTACGGACAAGAAAACAAACATCAAAGACAAAGAAGATTTTGCCGTTGATGGGGAAGATGAAACAGGAAAGAATTTGGCGTTTGAAGTGTTCCATCAAATAGAAAAAACGATTCTTGAGTCGTTTAGACTTTTGTCCAACGATGAAGACAAGAAAATATTTGTTGAATATCTTTTAACAAACTTGAAAATGTATTTTGATTTGTTTGAGGACAATCTTCAAACAATGCCGAACAGTAAATAAGGAGAGTTAATTATGAGTAATCCGAGACGAAGAAGGCAGGCAAGAATTAAAGCTCGCGAGGCTGCAGCTCCGCCTGTTGTGCTTGTTGAGAAGGAAGTTGCGGTTGTAGAGAAGTTTCTTCCTTCCAAAGTAGAAGACGAAATTATTGTTCCCAAAGTTGAAAAGCCTGAGCTACCTGTGGAACAAGAAAAGCCTGAAGCAAAGACAGAGAGTGTTCAGACAAAGAGACGCTTTAAGAAAATAGAAAACTAGAGGCTCTTGTGACCAGAGGAAGAAGAACTAGGATCTGGAGATTCGGTAAAAGAATCGAAATTAAAAAGAAGGTAACTTTTCTAGAGAGAGCAAGGCTTAACGGAGTTCTTACTAGAGAAAACGAATCTTTTTTGAGAACTACTGCGCTAGAGGATCTTATTTTATTGAAACTAGAAACAGCGGCAGAAATCTCAGATTATAGGCCTGCTGGCTTTGGTTTTTATAGAATGGTTAGATATGCGATTATAGACGCCTTGTATCGTTATGCTAGAGTTGCGGTTGATACTGCAAAAGAGGCATCAGATTTATTAGGAGTTAGAAAGAACTCTCTCTTGAGGCTTTTTGAAGCATCGGGAGTAAAAAAGGAAACTATTTCAAAAAATGAAAAATACTTACGTAATCGACACCAACGTATTTTTGACGAACACAAACTCTATCGTGACGTATTCTGAAAAGAATGATGTTGTAATCCCGTTTAAAGTTTTAGAGGAAATAGACAAACATAAAAAAAGGTTAGATACTGTTGGTCTTAACGCTAGAAAATTTATTAAAGCAATTGATGAGATTAGAAACAAAGGAAGTCTTGTAACTGGGGTTTCCATTGGGGAAAATAAAGGGAAGATATTTGTTAAATTTGCCAATAGAGCCACAGTAATTCCTGGAGCTATAACAGAAGACCCCGACAATCAGATTATTTCCGTAGCTCTTCAAGAACAGCAGTTTGGTAAGAAAGTTATTTTGGTTACTCGCGACATTAATATGCGGGTAAAATGTGATGCTTTAAACCTAGCGTGCGAAGACTATCAGCCGGGTAAAGAGGTATCTAGTCTTTCAGAATTATTTTCTGGGGTTCGAGAGGTTTTGGCTAAGGATTCTTTTATTGATGACTTCTATTGTGATAAAGCCGTGGTGCTGCCGGCAGAGCTTTCAACGGAGTTGTGTCCTAATACTTTCCTTGTTGTAAAATCAGAAACAGATGAAAAGAAAAGTTTTGTTTGTAGATATATGGGGAAAGAAAAAGTTCTTAAAAAGGTCCAAACCAAATGGAAGGGAGATGAATTAAGCGGAATTCGCCCTAAGAACAAAGAACAAATATTTGCTACTGATCTTCTTTTGGATCCTTCAGTAGAGCTTGTTTCTATGGTTGGTCAAAGCGGAAGTGGAAAAACTCTTTTAGCTCTCGCTGCTGGGTTAAGGCTTTTAGAAGAAGAGAAATATAAAAAGCTGATTGTTACTAGACCTGTGGTGCCTATGGGGGGTAAAGAAAAAGACATAGGGTTTTTGCCTGGATTGGCTGAAGAAAAAATGTCTCCTTGGATGCAACCGATTGTAGATAATTTAAACTTTCTTCTTGGAGATCGAGAAACATTAAATGATTATTTGGAAAAGGGAATAATTGAAATTCAAATAATGACATATATCAGAGGTCGTAGCGTCCCTAATAGTTATTGGATTATTGATGAAGCTCAGAATTTAAATTTTCACGAAACAAAAACTCTTCTTACTAGACCAGGAGACAATACCAAGATTGTTATTACAGGGGACCTTCGGCAAATAGATGACATTCATCTTAATAGTTTGACAAGTGGTTTAACTCATGCCATAGAAAGATTTAAGTCTTATGATCTTTCAGGGCATGTTACTTTGGTCAAGGGGGAAAGGAGTCGGTTGGCCAGTATAGCCGCTGAAATATTCGAAGAAGAGAATTAAGTTGTTTAACTATCACACACAGGTTTCGGCGGAAGACAGAAGAATTTTGTTTCTTGGAGACATTCCGGTACATCTTTTTAACGATGCTGTCTCGAAGCAAAAAGTCATAGAAGATTTTATTTCCAAAGTTAACAAAAGCATCAAAGGCAAAATTCTTTCTTTTATTCGGAGTATTCGGATAGGGTATTTTGCTGCCCTTAGAGATAAGGGATTTGACGCTGTATATTACAATGGCGTTGTGTTTATGAATGCTGAGATGAAAGATGGTGAGTCTTTTTATCGCGCTTTTGTACACGAGCTTGGACATGCAGTTGAAGAATCCTTTCAAGAAATGGTGTATGAAGATTCTAATTTGATTCACGAGTTCATGGTAAAGAAGGCTAAGCTGCTGGAAATATTAGAAAATCACTACAACTTGGCCTTTTCAAAGGAAGATTTTTCTCAGATGCACACGACGTCGAGGATGGATGAGGTGTTTGAAGAAATTGGTTACTCGAAATTAACTACTTTTTCTGTTGGTATTTTCGTATCTCCCTATGCGGCTTATTCGATACGAGAGTATTTTTCTAGAGGGTTTGAAGACTTTTTTGCTTCTGATGAAAAAAGAAGTCAACTTCGTGATATTTCTCCTGTATTGTACGAGAAGATAGAATCCTTATTTGTTTAGGAAAAAACTTGACAGAAGTACAAAAAGAAAAAACTATATCATTTTCTTCATTTTCTCTTTATCATGAATGTCCATACAAATGGAAGCTTTCATATATTGACGGCAAGAAGTTTGCTGGGAACATTTTCTCTAGCTTCGGCAAAGCGGTTCACAGCTCTGTCGAGAAAAAGATAAAAGTTAGAGAGTGTGACGAGGTTAAGACCTTTCTTGAGGAATTCAAGAAGTCTCTGAAAGAACTTCCAAAAGAAGAAAAAAACAAGATTCCCGTTGAGCTGATAAAGGAATTTAGGCTTCAGGGGGAGAAGATTGTACCTTTAGTTTTGGTAGCTTTGGATAAGAAATATCCTGGATTTGAACTGGTGGACATAGAGAAAGAATTAAAAGAAGAGATAGAACTTGGATTTAAATTTGTTGGGTATGTAGATATTATCATAAAATATCAAGATAAATATTATATTCTTGATTTTAAGACTTGCTCTTGGGGTTGGGATGCCGAAAAGAAGACGGATAAAATTGTAACTTATCAGTTGGCTTTTTATAAGAATTTCTTTGCAAGACAGAAAAATATTCCTCTTGCAGACATAGAGACGGGATTCGTTCTCCTTAAAAGAATAGCAAAGAAGAACGAAGTTGAATTTGTTAGAGTTTCTTGTGGAGAAAAAAAGATCAAAAATGCTACAAAGATGTTATACAATACTTGTTTGAATATCAACTCTTCCAATTTTCCTAAAAATAGGTCGAGTTGCACGAGATGTCAGTTTCACAATACTGACGACTGTAAAAAGTGGTGAAAGGGAATTTAATGGTAAAGAAGAAGATTTTAACTATTTCGGATTCTCCTCTTGGGACTTCTGGTGTGGGCATTCAGGCGAAGCTTTTTATTGAGGCGCTTCTTAAAACAGGAAAATACTCTGTTTATAGCTTTGCTGGAGCAATTGAACACAAACAATATAATCCAATTCGATTTAAAGAGTGGGGTGAGGACTGGACAATTTTCCCGGTGAAGAATTTTGGAACTTCCGAGATGATTCGCTCCGCTATTTATACTGAAAAGATTGACATGGTTTGGTTTATGGGGGATCCGAGATTCTTTTATCCGCTGTTTGCGAATGCTTTAGAGATGCGGTCTCTTGTCCCTATGGTTTTTTATACGATTTGGGACAATTATCCAATTCCGAAATTTAATGTTTATCATTATGGTTCTGTGGACGCGATTGTTTCTCAGTCTCTTGTGACAAAAGATATTATTGAGCAAGTGGCTCCTGAAAATGTTTTAAAATATCACATTCCACTTACTGTAGATACCAAAGTTTTCAACAAAAGCCAAGACCCAAATATTTTTGAAATTAAAAAGCAAATGGGGGGTTCTAACAATAGGTTTGTATTCTTTTGGAATAATCGGAATGCGAGGAGAAAGCACCCTGCGACTTTGATGATGTGGTTTAAGAAGTTTGCTCAGCAAGTAGAAGCAAAGTATGGCAAGGAAAAAGCTCCTATTCTTGTTATGCACACAAATCCCATTGATCCGGCAGGGCACGACCTTCATGTTGTTTTTAGAGATTTTGAATTGGATGGGTACGTTAAAATTAGTAATCATGCAGAGCGTCCTCTTACAAGGGAACAAATAGCTCTTTTGTACAATGCTGTAGATTGTACAGTAAGTATCTCTGATGCGGAAGGGTTTGGCCTTTGTTTAGGTTCTGATTCTTTGGTTAAGACTGAAAGTGGGTATTGCGAAATAAAAGACGTTAAAGTTGGCGAGCGGGTGTTTTGCAGAAACGGCGAGACACAGAAGGTAACGAAACTTTTTAATAGGGAAGCTCCCACTAAAACTTATTTAATAGGTGGCATTGAAACAAGGATTACCGATGAACATCCTGTTTTTTCTCTTAAGAGAAATAGAAGAAGTTTTGATTCAGAAGGACTTCACAAAGAGGAACCAAACTGGAATAAAGCAGGGGAGTTAGCAGTGGGTGATTTTATTGCATTTCCGAAGCCAAAGATGCAATATAGTCAAAGGGAATATTTTGATTTATGTGAATATGTTGATAAAGAAAAACTCGAATGGGATGAAGAATTTGTGTGGGAGAAAATGGGATATTCTCCTCACAAAGACGGAGATAGCTTAGAAGATATTCGAGCGCGGCTTGGATGTTCTAAGCATGAAGCGGAACAGGTTAGAAGGATTATTCTTGGTAATGCTTCTGATAAATATAAAAAGGGTTCTTTTAAGATAAAAGAACTTTTAGAAAAATACAGAGCGTTGTGCGGCACAACAAACATTGTGGATGGAAGGAAAAAAATAAAAAGATATATTAAAAATAGTCTTGAGTTGTCAGAGATAATTGGGTGGTATGTAGCTGAAGGAAGCTCTTTGGGTTCTAGAGGGGTGGAGTATTCTTTAAACGTCAAAGAGCTTCCTGTTGCAAAAAGACTTCAAGAACTTTTTAGAACAGTTTTTGGGGCAGAGGGGGTTGTGAAGTCGAGAGAAGATAAAAATGTTTCTTCTTATATTTGCGCTTCTGGGATTCTGGCATCTTTTTTTGAAAAAGAATGTGGGAAACACGCTGGGAATAAGTTTCTTAATAAAGACTTTATTTTTAGCACCTCTTCTGCAAGGATTCTTTTGTACTCTTTATTTTCAGGGGACGGCTCTTTTGGTAAAAATATAATAACGTATTCAACAGTTAGTCGTAAATTAGCTTACGAAACTAGGGATCTTCTTTTATCTATGAATATTTTTTCGTCTTTAGTGAGGCGTAAAAAGATAAAAACTACGAATGGGGAATATACCTATACTCTTGTAATTTCCGGAAGACAAGACTCTAGAATTAGAAGATTTTTTGAGATTGAAAGTTCCATTCCTTCTTTTTCCAGAAAGAGGGGAACTTCGATTATAGAAAAGGAAGATATGTTTTTGGTTCCTATTCGTTCTGTTAAACAGAACGAAACAGAAAACGTTTATGATATCGAAGTGGAAAAGGAGCACAACTTTATTTCAGGAGGCATATTGGTTCATAATTGTGTTGGAGAAAGTTTAGCCTCAGCCACTCCTGTTATTGTAACGAAGACGGGGGGGATGCAAGAGCAGGTTACTGATGGGCAAAATGTTTTTGGAGTTTCATTAGAACCAAAGAGCAGAGTCTTGGTCGGTTCTTTAGATGTTCCTTACATTTACGAAGATCGTGTTTTGGAAGAAGATTTTATTGATGCTTGTTGGAAGATGTATGAAATGCCAAAAGAGGAAAGAGATAAATTGGGTTTTATGGGAAGACAGCACATTGAGTCCAATTATGGGATTGATGTTTTTACTTCCAAATGGCAAGAAACAGTTGACGATATTGTGCAAAAGTGCGGGTCTTGGGGAGAGAGAAAAAACTTTAAGAGATGGAGTATGGAAAAGCTGTGAAAGAGTTTCTTGTTATAACGGCTCCTGAAAATTTCCCTTCTGAGAAATTTCAAAAATTGCAAGAAACAGCTAGTGAGATAGAAAAATATCTTGGCTATGAAGTTCTAATATTCCCATATGGGTTTGATATACAAAAATTCTCTGTAAGAGGCGAAAGGAAGACGAAAAGAAAATGGCTGACAAGATGAAAGTTCTTTTACACGGACCAGTTTTAACCGTTTCTGGGTATGGAGAACATGCGAGAAGTATTTTGAACGCTCTTATGACAAGAGAAGATATTTTTGAAATTTATGTTCATCCAACTCCTTGGGGAGCTTGTCGGTGGGAGTCTTCTTTTGGTGCAGAAAGAGAGAAGATAGATTCATTTATTGTGAAGACGATTTCTTATGAAATGAAGCGTGTCCAAGAGCATGCGCCCCCTGAATACGATGTTTCGTTGCAGGTGGTGCTACCAACAGAATGGCAACCTTATGCTAAGGTAAACATTGGGGTTACGTCTGGGATAGAGGCGCAGAAGGTGGTTCCAGACTGGGACGAGGCGACGAAGAGGGTCGATGCAATAATTGTAGAGTCGCAGCACGCAAAGAATGGCTTTACAACAGATACGCCGTTTCGTGTAATCTCTTTTCCTGTGGATGTTCCGGAGAAGAAAGAAATTGATTTAGACCTTCAGACTGACTTTAATTTTCTTTTGGTAGCTATGGATGCACCGAGGAAAAACGTTGGGGATGCAATTGAGGGTTTTTATAAGGAGTTTCACAACGACGCAGACGTTGGGTTAGTATGCAAAATTAGTACACCTACGGAAGGTTCTCTGGACGTGGAGAGAATTCGTACAAAGATGCTGAATGTAAAGAGGAAATATCCAGAGGCAAAGTGTTCTTTATATTTCCTTCATGGGGATTTGAAGAGAGAAGAAATGTTTTATTTGTATTCTCATCCCAAGATTAAGGCCATGGTAACGATGACGCACGGAGAGGGATTTGGAATTCCTTTGTTTGATGCGGCCTGTGTTGGGCTTCCTATCATTGCACCTAACTGGAGTGCTCATACTGAATACCTGAAGATTAAAAAAGACGAGAAGGAAGAACTTAAGTTCTCTAAAATAGATTATTTTATTGATAAAGTTAAGCCCGAGCATGCTGATAAGTGGTATGACCCGAACATCCAAACGTGGGCATATCCAATTTTAATTTCTTATTGTAAAAAAATGCGTAGTGTAAAGGATTTTTATGGTAAATTTAAAGATATGGCATCTGAACTTAAAGATTATCTACATGTTGATCGGGCTAAAAATAAGATTAATTCTGAGATCGTTGAAACGATTCTTCTTACAGTGAAGGGAAAAGAAAATGAAGTTAAGCAAACAAGCGATGTCTAAGATCCTAGAAGATTTACAAGAGGCTTTTTCGGCAGAAACCCCGGTGGTGGATAAATGGGGCGAACTTTTGTTTGAGATTTATGAGGGAGAGCTTTTTGTTATTAATCGTGAAAAAGAAGAGAAAAAAGATCAATAATGCCTGTTTTTGACTTTAAATGTGAATCTTGTTCTTTTGTTGTGGAAAAGATTGTTCCGAGGGAAGAGAAACAAATTGTTTGTGAAAAATGCAATGGCGTTATGAAAAGACAAGTTGCTTTTTTTCAGATATCGAGCGAGGCAGAAAAAGAACGTCAAGATTTACAACAAAAGTATAAAGAGCACATTAATGATGTCAGAAAAACGAACGAAAAGCACAAAAGGGAATTGAAAAATGGTCGTACAGGTTGATTTTTTTTATGTGTTGCTGGCGCTTGGTGCTGCGGCTGTTATTTGGGGAGCGGCCTTTGTTTATAGATATTTCGTCCGTTATGCTCAATATCTTATAAACAAAGAGAGATTTATTATAGAAAATTTACAGCTTTTTAGAGCGAATCTAGAAGAATATCACTACACTTTGGAACGTCTTTTTGAGCAAAATCTGTTTTCTGATAGTCCTGTTGTGGTTAACATTGTGAATCATACAAAATTTATTCTTAACGATGTGGTAGATTTTACCGACAGTATTAAAGAATATGAAATCGGGGACATAAGAAATCCAATGACAAAAGAAGAGATGAAAGAGTTTTTATCTCGCGGAGAACAAGAATTTGAACAAGAGGAATCGGAAGGTTCAGAAGACGGAGAATTACTTCACGAAGAGGAATGAAGAAGCTATAGTTGCTTATGTTTTAGAGCAAGATAGAAGAAAAAAAGAAAAGATTTTTCGTGAGTTAATTTTGCCGGTTTTTCATGAATTGATAGAAAAGATTGTTTTTACATATAGATTTGTAAATCTTCCCGATATAGATGGTTTAAAATCTGAATGTGAATCCTATCTGGTTACTGTTCTGGAAAAGTATAAGCAAGAGAAAGGGAAAGCTTTCTCTTATTTTACTGTTGTTTCTAGAAATTGGTTCTACTGTCAGGCCAAAAAACTCTCAACTCCACAAATGGTTTCTTGCGACGATGTTCCAAACGACATTGATGAGACATATATCGTTGAGACAGAATACGTTGAAGATAGGCAGAAGAACGAATTCTTTTTAGAGTTATTTTCTAAGATTGACGAATGGGAAAAACACGAAGACTTTACCTCAGAAACTGATCAAATAGTTATTTCTGCTGTCCGTGATTTGTTTATCAATTCAGAAAAACTCGAGATGTTTTCAAGAAAGGGAATATATCTCTATCTACGTGAAATTACTGGACTTCCCACAAAAAAGATTGTTTTTGTTTTGAACAAGATGAGAAAGCGTTATTTTCGGTTTAAAAAAGAATGGCAAAGATGAAAATCTTAACAATAATCTAATTATAGGGAATACGGGAAGAAAAAATGGTAGACGAAAAAGAAAGAGCTAAAAGAAAAACAAAAAAAGGTCTTCTTTCGTATGTGATTGATTTTATTGGGGAAGATCGTCAATTTCTTTCAGTAGAAATGACAAATTTAGAAAAAGCCTTAACACAACCTTCGATTAGTATTGGTGACAGAGAGAAACTTGGTGATACTTTAGCAAAGCTCCTTTCGGCTTCTTCGAAAAACAACTCTCTCTTGATTGACGCCATCAAAACAATGGGAGAGCTGAAACTAGAAGATGATCCAGAGATAAAAAACGAAGATTTGGAAGGGATTTATGAGGAAACAAAGAAATAAATGGTTCTTCCTTATGACAGTAAGTTTTTCACACCTGGGGTTTTAAATCCCATAGCGGACACAAGTTCTCCGACAAATGTTAATAAAACTGGGGATGCTGAAGTAGGGCGCTCCGTAGACGGACTTTCGAAAGCGTATTCAATTTCTCAACAAAGAGAAACGCTAGTTCCTGGACCTCTTAAGGCTGTTGTGATGAGGGTTGAGGAAAAGACAAATCAAAGTTCTTTTTTCTCCTTTTTGGCCAAAAGAGACGACAAACAGGTTGGGTTTGTTAGGGCTAGAATTCCAGAAGAACACTTAGCTTTACCTACTCCAACAAACCTTCATAACGGCAATGATATTAGTACACCAGAAGCGAGAGCAGACCAAAAAACAATTGATATGTATCCTGCTTTTTATCCAAAAGATGAAATAGCGGCTGGACTTTCACTTTCTGTGGGTGATGTAATATGGGTTGAATTAGAAAACGGCAACTCAGACTCTAGGAGAGGGGTTTATACCGGCAAGGTTGGTCCTTTAGACTTCAGCGGAGCTTATACTTTTGATCAAAAAACTTGTTCAGTTCAAAGCAAGGATCAGTTATTTAAGGAAAATCAAGCTGCTCCGATAGAAAACAACCCAAACATAAAAAAAGAACAACTTGTAGAGATTTCTTCAGATCCAGTTGCATTTGGAAATCGAGTTGGAGCAAACGGACGTTCTTTGATGATGAGAAAAGATGCAGCCGAAGCTTATGCACAGGTTAAGCAGGCTGTTAATAGAGTTTTTGGGTATCTTTCCGTTGGCTCTTCTTTACGCAGTCTAAACGACCCTATCGTTAACCAACCAAACGCCTCCAAGGTATCAATGCATTATCTTGGGTTAGCCATTGATTTGATTAACGCTGGGGTTAAGTCAGATGCAAATCCGGCAACAGACCAATACGTTATTCAATACAGTAATGAAACAAAAAACAGATTTACTGTATGGGTAAGAACAAATAGAGAGGGAAGCTCTTTTCCCGCTCAGTCCTCCTGGAGGAAGCTTAAGGTTTTGAAGTGTTCCAACTCTTCAAATCCTCCCGAAGAAGTTCAAGTTGAGGGTTATTTTGCCAATTTAACTTCTATTTTCAATCATTTTGGATTTTCAAATATTTCGACTAGGGGAACAAGTTTCCAAGAAAGAAGTTCTCACATGATGTCTGAGTGGTGGCATTTCGAATATAGACCAGAATACTTTGGTCCATCGACTGTTTATGGAGATGAGTTGGCTAAAATATACACAACTCCAGAAGATGGAGGAGAAGACTCTGAAGTTTGGAAACGTAGAGATTATATTTGGCAGGGAACTTATTTTTCAAAGGCATAAAGATGCTTAAAAAAGCAATAGATTTAGAAAATCTTTCAGAAAAAGACAAGCAATCAAAGCAACAGTCTAGCAAAGAATCGGTTGCTGGATTTAGCGGTATTGCTGGGGACGTTTTAAAGGAACCAGTACCGGAATTCAATAAAACGGAATGTGAAAAGATCTTCTTCGGTGAAAACAATACATGGCTTGTTTTTGGAAGGGATCGCTACTCGGATAAACTTTCGGGCTATGGGGGTAAAGGTTTTACTAGAGCAGGAATGATTGATTTGGTTGTCGGAAGGAACAGCGCAAACCAAAAACTATATAAAGACGGCGAGAGGGTTTTTGTAGACCCTAATTTTTCTTTGGACGCCTCTAGAGTTTATCTTTCTCAGCTTGCCGACATAGATGACTATTTTAATTTAGCTATAACTCCTAGTGGTATTCCTCGTTCTGTTTCGCGTGCAGCAATCGGTATTAAATCTGATGCGGTTAGAATTATAGGAAGAGAAGGAGTAAAGATTGTAACGGGAGTAGATCAAAACAACTCTCTTGGATCTCCTTTATCACAGGTCAGAGGAGTGGAGTTAATAGCGGGTAACGACACCAGAGACGTTCAGCCTATGGTTAAGGGGGACAATGCGGTAGAGGCTTTAGAAAAGCTAGCTGGGCACGTTGAGAAACTGGCGGGGATTGTCGATTCTTTTATGACTATTCAATCACAATATAATGATGTTGTGTCAAGTCATTTTCACATTTCTCCTTTTTTTGGAATTCCCAACGCTCCGTCTCAGACAGCCATGCAAAAAGGAATACAAACTTCTTTAGAATTATTGTCGGAGGTTAAAGTTTCTTTGACAACAATTCGGACAAATCTTGTTAATTATAAGAACAACTATTTACAACCTTTTGGTAAGGGTTATGTGAATAGCCGCTGGAATAAAACGAATTAGGAAAGCAAATGTTAAGTGCATCTTGGGTTTTTAAGAAGAAGAGACTTCCCTACGAAGAGGATGGGTTTTATTTTATTCTTGTTGAAACAGCGGTTCCCAAAGACAAAAAAGATAAAACTGCTGCTTTACTGAAAGCGGTTGAAGAGGCGGGGAGCCTGACTGGTCAAACCGGGTTAAGAGTTCTTGATTATTCTTTAGAAACCAAGCCTAAAACGAGTATGTTAGTGGCGGTTGGGAAAGAAATTGAGAAAAAAGAGGAAAAAGCTGTAGAAATTAAGTCTTCAAAGAGATATTCCCTTGAAAAATTCCTTAAATTTCAAGAAAAAATGAAGGAAAAATAAATGGTTTCTGTTCCTGGAAGCGAAATTCTCTTTGATTTGTTAGATCACGATGAGAAAATTCGTAATTTTTTCTCTGTTTTGGCCAAAACACTTCGAGAAAACGATATTTTTGTTGAAAATTATTCAGGAACGGACTTAGAATTTCAATTTGACAGTAATAATCATCCTGTTGCGGTTGTTTTTCACTCTTCTGGTGGACAAGTTTCTGTAAAAAAGAATATCGCCGAGCTTTTGGGTTTTGCAAAACAGGTGGAAGAAGCAGAAAACTTTATAAACCAGAACACCTTACTGGACGTGCCGCTTAAAAAGATGTTTGGGGTAGGAATTACTGGTGGTCTGGACTTAGAATCTGCGGTAAATATGCCAAAATTTGGTTGGGGTAAGATGTCTTTAGAAGACATTATGAATAAAACAGAGGGAAAGCCCGGAGATAACAAAGAAAAAACATACTCTGAAATTTTGGAGGAAAATAAGGTCGTCTACTCTGAAGGATTCAAAAAAAATCTTCAAGAGAGTTTAGAAAATTCATCAATAAATGTTGGGGGAATAAATCTTTTAGAGTTTTCTAAGGTAAAAACAGCAAAAGAAGCCTATGGAGTTGTATTTGACAATACCGACGTGGGGAATCTTATAAACGAGGCAATTTATTGTTTGAATGGCGTCGCTTTTGAGTTGAGTAGGTTGCAAGTTCCTGTGTTTTTCTTTCCTGATACACTTCCTACGGTAGATTTGATGGCAAGCTTTAGCCTGTCTCTTGAATCAGCTCTTTTGGAGATGATCCAGTCGGCGATTTTGGGTCTTTTGGAATCAATATTAGAGCTTTTGTTGAAATATTGTAAAGAATTGCGAGAAGGATTGTCAAACTTTAATAATTTAAACATTGACAATGAAAAATATTTTCAAAGAATATTCGATTTATTAAAAGATGAGAATTTTCTCAACTCTCTTGGGTTGACTGGTAATTTAGAAGAGGATTTGAAGAGGTTAGTTAAGTTTATTCTTGATGTTTTGTATGTTTTGACACCTCAAGAGATTTTAGATCTTTTCTTGGGCCATCCCTCAGAGGGAACGTTGTATGATATTTTAGCAGTTGCCGGAAGTGGAGAGTATGGTTTATCTGAATCTTTTCTGAGCAGTTCCTTTAGAATGCGCGCCTTGTTCTTTGCGGTTGGCAACGTTGTGGACAAGGAAAGAATTCAAAATCTTGCTAATGCATGCCGCGCTGTAAAAACATCGACGGGACCGGATGGTGAATCTGTTTGTACACAACAAGAATCTGCTTTACGGGATACGCTAGAAAGAGAAGGAGCAGACTCTGAAGAAATTCAAAGACAAATTGCGTCCGAGAGAGACAGAAAGAAAAGATTACTTGAGGAGCTAGCTAGAAAGGCAGACAAGTTAAAAAATCTTAAAATTCCCGAAGCATGTTCGCCCTCCAAAAAAGGAAAGCTGCCTAATGGATTTGATCGCATGGCAAAAAGCACAATTGGGGCGGTTTTTGACCCTGTTTACATTGCCTTTGATAAAGACGTTTCTGATTGGTATAAAGCCTTTGTTAAAGAGAAGACGATAGAAAGAAAAATAACAAGTACACTTAAGCCTGAAGAATTCTTTGGAAACGCCCCCTTGGGTAGAATAGATGGAAGAATTCAGTATCTTCTTACTCAAGGAGTGAAGCCTTCCGGTGATCAATATACTTTTCATGAAAAGAAGATTTTTATTGCTCATGAGATAAAAGATGCTTTGGAAAATTTAAGCTCTCGTATAAAAATAGAGCTAAACGTAAACAGGAACGTTTTGATGACGGTTGAAGTTCCCAAAGACGAAGAATATTCTAAGATGTTTGAGATGTTTTCGTCTCAAAGAACCCCTGGAATTCTTTCTCTGACGGGGCAAAATATTAGTGATGTTACATTGCAGAAACAGTATGATGGAACTCTCCCGTATAAGCTTAATGTTTTGAAACAAACAACAACAAAGGAAAGAAAGTTTAACCTACGGGATGTTCCACGGGGAACAGAAGACAGAAGAAGTCGGGAAGACAACAACGCTCCTTCTCGTGAGGATTTGCTAGAAGAACAATTTGAGACGATAAACAAAGTGGAAAAACAGGAGATTTCTTATGTTGAAGGACAAATTGCATTGAGAGATTCAACTAGGGAATATTTAAGTTCTTTTGAAAGTGTAATTACCTTTAGCACAAGACCTCAGATCGAAATTTTCAAGAAGATTCTTGGTTCTTTTAATACATTTAGAACATCGCGTAGCTCGGATGCTTTGATAACAGATTATGTACAGATGTCTAACAAATTTGTTTCTGCTCTTGCTTCTAGGGTAAGTGACACAGACAAAAACAAGCTGTTTAAAACAATTTCAGTAAGAACATCTGGGGATACTTCTTTAGAGATACCCGTTCTAAAATCAGTAAAGTTTACATTTCCCCCAGAAGGTTGTTCTGGTGAAAGAAAGCATCTTCTAGATATTGAAGAATTGAAAGCAAAAGCGTTGGAAGATTTTTCCAACAATCTGTGTTTAAAAGAGTTTTCTAATTCGTCAGGGCAAGGCAGACCGCAGAATTCTTTAGAAAAGTCCATAAGTGATTCTGTTGTACAGACAACCATAAGACTTTATGTTTTAGATTATTATCTTAGGGGATGTTTTGTTTTAAATGAGTTTTCTTTGGATCCTCCCAACGAGATGTTACTGGACTTTTTTGCAGAGAAGATAAAAACCGAATTGTTTACATATGGTGAAAAATATGCCAACGATCTGTTGGACAGTGCAAAAGAATTATTTTATAGGAACGGGCTTTCAACAGATTATTCTGGTGACGCAAAAGAACTTAAGAAGTTAATTGAGCAGCAAGTTGTCTCTCTTTCAAAGATATTAAGAAATGAAGTGTTTGGTAGTAAGAGATCAAAAGACATCTACGATTTTACTCTACAAGAGTGTATACCAGCAGTAAATGTTTTTTCTTCTTTGGAACAAAGATGGGAAGATGAAAGGACAATAACCGGACAAGTTCCAATTATTTCTTTAGAAACGGAAGTAGCTACGTCAGAAGACGCTAGAAACAATATCGTTGTATTTAATGGGTTTGTTTTCGAGAAATATATTCGTTTGGCAAAGAAATCTTTAACCGAGAGAGAAAGAAATAATCTTCCTTCTGGGGAGAATCCATCAAGTCTTCCTGCTGGAATTTTTAGTCCTCAAGAGGTAAGAGGTTTGTTTAACGGCATTTTACTTTCTAGAAAGATGAAAGATTACTATGAAAAAATCTCTTATGGACTGAGACTTTGCTATGCCGGCGAAGTTTCTGGAGAAGAGTACCAGAATCTTTATCAAACTGCTGGAATCGTGCAAGAAAAGCTTTTTGGCCTTGGCTCAGGCGAGCCTTCTTTTTTGAATCCTTTGGCAAACACTGAAATCATTGATGAAGAGCTGTTGAGCATGGATTTTAATGTTGCGAAGACGACTGATTTTGCTTCTAGATACGGGGATAGAACACTAGAATTATATCAGAAAATAAAAGAAGTTGGTGAGTGTTCTTCTTTATTTGATTACGTTTTCCCTATGGGACGTTATCTGTCTTTGCTGGCAATTCAAAGCGTTTTCGCATCAGAGATAACAAATAATAATGCTGTATCTTATGTGTTTTCAACGACAAAAGACAGACTTAGGTTTTTGTTTGAAACGGTTAATAACGGCGGTATGTTTGCTAATGATTCTTATGAAGAAGACCGGGCTTTGAAGGCTTTGGGTGGTAAAGAGGCACTAGGAGAAGTTTTAAGAAAGCCGCTGGAACAGATTAGTGGTGCAGACATACAAAAAATGTTTAATTCTAAGGGGTTTGATTATGGAATTGTCTTAAAATTTATGTTGGAAGCTCCTGTACAGATTTTTAGAGGGTTTGTAGAATTTGCAGATCCTAACATCAATATAGCCAGCAAGATGGCAATGTTTACAAGAATTTTTGCTGGGCAAGACATTCCAGTATCTGTTTTTTCTTTGATGCTGCAGCCGTCAACTTTGATGCCGGGAAGTTGGATGGGACCTCCTCTAACTTTTTTGGGGATCGCATATCTTTTGTTAAGTATGGGGTTTTCTATCAACATTCCAGAGTTTGAAGCTTTGGTGAAGAGAGAATTAGGGAATTCGGCTAATACGGCAAGCGGGGTTGTTGATAATCCGCTCAAGTGCGAGGAATAAAAATGCCACTTTCGGTAAGATTACCATTTCGCAGAGATAGGAATTTTGGGTTTGCTATGAATGAAACTCATAGGGAGGTGGTAAAGCAGAACTTTAAGCATCTTTTGTTAACAGCGCCCGGCGAAAGAGTGATGATACCAGATTTTGGGGTTGGCTTGCGAAATTATTTGTTCGAAAATGCTACTTTGATTAGAGCGGAACTGGCGTCAAGAATTCAAGAACAAACAAATAAATATATGCCTTTTATTACTCTGCAAGACATTTCGATTAAAGAGAAAAACAATGAAATGACACTTAAAATTACGTATTTTATTGAGCCGATGGCGATAACAGACAATTTGGAAATTAAGAAAAGAGGAGAGGATATCGTAATTTAATCTAATTATCCCCTTCGAGACTTAAACCATGAACTCCTTAGTTAGCACAGTTGCTCGATTCCTGCCCATGAGGAAGTTTCGTTCTGGCCGTAAGGCCAGAGCCAGAGCTTTCTTGGCAGCAGGCTATCCCCGCCAGGGCGGCGGTTCTAAGATTAATGGCTGCGTTGATGTCTCGGTCGTGGACAACCCCACAAGCCTCGCAAACCCATTCTCGGACAGACAAAGGCAACGGTCCTTCTCGTCTTGTTCCGCAGTCGGAACACAGCTTGGAAGAAGGGAACCAGCGGTCAGCAACGATGATTTCGCTGCCGGCAAGCGGAGCCTTATACGTGAGCTGACGCCTGATTTCCGACAAGGCAGCATCTGCAACCGACTTTGCAAGATGGTGATTTGCCATCATTCCTTTGACGTTCAAGTCCTCGATTCCAATCCGACGAAAGTCTCGGACCAGCCCAGCGGTAAGCTTATGTGTTACGTCTTTGCGGATGTTGGAAATCCGTTCATGCAACCGACCAAGCTTCGTTTTGGTCTTCTGCCAATTCTTCCCTCCTTTGACGCGACGAGACATTTCCTTGTTGAGTCGTCGCAGTCTGGTTTCATGAGCACGCAGAATGCGCGGAGCCTCGACCCGCTCTCCCGTGGAGAGCACGGCAAGGTCTCGAAGTCCGAGGTCCACTCCAACCGCTTCTTGGGTTTCGCAGCGGTGAGGATAGGACCAGGAGTCGGAGACTTGAACTTGGATCGAGACGTACCAATGACCGGCTTGTTTCGTAAAGTGAGCGGACAGGATTTTACCAGGGAATCTTATCTCTTGTCGGGTGCGGACCCAACCAAGCTTGGGGATTTTGACTCTTCGGCCGTCAAATCGGAGGGCTCGACCTTCAATAGCAAAGGTTGCTTTGTTCCATTTCTTCGACTTGAAACGGGGATAGCCGGGCTTTTGGCCAGATTTAACACGACGAAAGAAGTTGGAGAAAGCAGAACCGAGGTTGGACAGCGCCGTATTGGCGACAGCCCACGGAAGATTTGCCATCCAAGGGAATTCCGTGGTTTTGCAGGCATTCAACTCGGTGTTAAGACTAATCCAAGACGGCTTTCCTCCGGCTTCGTATTGAGTTTTCCAACGGTCCAATCCCCAGTTGTAGACGAAACGAGAAATTCCAGCGCAACGTTCGAAAAATGTTGCCTGGACGTTATTAAGATCCAGCCGAATGTGTTGGCCGAGGATAGTTATGGGGAGGTTATTATCAGGAGTTGTAGAGTGACGTTTCGACACATTATAAATATAGTACAAAAAGTGGAATGTGTTGATTTTTTTGTAAATTCATTCTTTTTAATAGGAGGAGAAGACTTAACCCACGTTAACTAGAAGTTCGTGGGTTAAGTCTCAAGTTTAATGACAAAGAAGGTTCCAATTAAATATACAGCAAGAGATTTTGAAAGCATTCGAGACTCTTTGTTGGACTATACCAAGAGATATTATCCAAACACTTACAAAGACTTTAGCGAGGCTTCGTTTGGTTCTTTGGTGATGGATGAGGTATCTATAATAGGCGATAGCTTATCGTGGTTTATTGACTATGCGGTAAACGAATCTTTTTTTGAAACTTCTTTAGAATATAATAACATAATTCGTCACGGCCGGTCTAGAGGTTGGAGCTTTACGGGGAATCCTTCTTCTTATGGTATTGCGACTTTTTATATTCTTGTTCCTGCAGCCTCAAATTCGCAGGGGCCAGACTCAAGATATTATCCCGTTCTTAAAGTTGGCAGTCAGTTTTCTTCTGCAGACGGTAAATCTTTTGTTCTTAGTGAAGATGTGGTGTTTTCTGCTACAGGAAACGATATCTTAGTAGCTCAAATAGGTGACAATGGTTATCCAACGTATTATGCGGTTAGAGCAAAAGGACAAGTTGTTTCCGGAGAGTTTGTTTATGAGGAAATTGTTGTAGGCGACTATGAAAAATTCCCAAAATTAGAGCTTACAAGTGACGATATAGCGGAAGTTGTATCTGTTGTGGACTCTAGCGGCAAGGAATACTACGAAGTAGATTCTTTATCACAAAACATAATTTATAAAGCTATTCCAAACTATACATCTTCGAGAGAGTATGCGGCTTATCTTATGAAGCCGTATGCTGTTCCTAGAAGATTTGTGGTCGAGAGAGAAAGGAGAAAAACATATCTTCAGTTTGGGCAGGGAAACGATTCTGATGACGCTACAATGGATTTAGTTGAACCTGCAAATGTTTTCTTAAACATATATGGGAAAGACTATATTTCTACTGATTCTTTTGACCCCAGCCGATTAGTAAAGTCTGATTCTCTAGGAATTGCTCCTTCAAATACTACTTTACGCATAAAAGTAAGGAAAAACACAACAGATAACGTCAACATTGGGGTTGGAACTTTGGTGAGAGTGGGAGAGGCGGTTTATGAGTTTGATAATGTCAACCAGTTGTCAACCTCCATTCTGTCTACAATTAAATCTTCTTTAGAAGTTACCAACGATGAGCCGATTACAGGCGACATAACTCTTCCGAGTACAGAGGAATTAAAAAAGAGGATTATGGGAGCCTTTTCTTCTCAGAAAAGAGCGGTTTCTTCAGAAGACTATAGGTTCGTTTGTTATGGAATGCCGGCTAAGTTTGGTTCAGTAAAAAGAGTTAATGTTGTAAAAGACAACAATTCTTTTAAGAGAAATCTAAATCTTTATGTGGTGTCTGAAGACCAAGATGGATATTTAACTGAGACAAATACCACAATAAAAAACAACCTAAAAACTTGGATTACTCAGTATAAGATGATTAACGACACTGTTGACATATTGGATGCAAGAATTGTTAATTTTGGTATCAATTTTGAGGTAATATCGTATCCAAGTAAAGAAAAATATGAAGTTTTAGAGTCTTGCATTTCTGCTTTAAAAGATGCGATGAAAATAAAGTTTGATATTGGTCAATCTTTGTCAAAATCAGAGATTTTTAAGACACTAAATGCAGTTGACGGAGTTGTGGATACTACAAAAGTAGAAATCGTAGAGAAACGAGGCGGAGTTTATTCAGACTTTGGGTTTGATTTTGATAAATTTGCTAGTGCAGATGATCTTTTTATAGAGTGTCCTAAGAATTGTGTGTTCGAACTTAGAGACTTCGAAGCGGACGTAAAGGGAGTTGTTAGATAATGATTAAAAGATATGTTGCGGACAAAGACACTTCTATAACAAATGCTTATGAAGAAGACCTTTCTACTAGGGCTACCACCTGCAATATGGGTGGTTCTGATGTTTTAGAGGTATTTAGCGCTTTTGGAAGGGTAAATACATCTTCTGTTGAGAAGATGAGAATTTTAATAAACTTCCCCATATCGACTTTATATTCTGATATCGTTGCTGGTACAGTACCAGACTCTGGAGTAAGCTATTATTTACGTCTTTTTGATGTAGCACATCAGGAAACGACTCCAGAGACATTTACACTAGACGTGCAGCAAGTTTCTAGAAGTTGGGATGAAGGCCACGGAATGGATATGGAGGGGTTTTTATATGATGGAGATGGCGCTTCGTGGTCTTCTGCTAGTAACGCACAGACTGCATGGACAACTGCAGGAGGAGATTTTGTAGGGACCGCACTAACGGCTAGTTTTACTTCTTCTGCGGACAATCTAGAACTGGATATTAGCTCTTTTGTTAGTAGTTGGATTACCTATGAGGCTTCCGGAACAGGACAGAGAAACTATGGTCTTGTAATAAAACTTTCTGGTAGTATGGAGGATTGTTTAGCCTCTTCTTCATACTATACAAAGAGATTTTCTGCAAGAACATCAGAATATTATTACAGCCAACCGATAATTGAAGCTAGGTTTAACGATTCCAAGACGGATGACCGTGGTAATTTTTATGCGAAGAGCAATTTAGTTTCTGACAATTCAAATAAGCTTTATTTTTACAATCGTCCTAGATATGTTTGGTCAAATGTTCCCAATACACCAATGGTGGTTAGGTTTTTTGACTCTTCGGCAGGTACGGGCTCAATAACACCAGTTGAAGGGACTCCCATTACTGCTACTTTAGAGAGTACCGGGAAATATTACATAACGGCTACAATTACTACGACAGAAGAGATTATTTACGACCGTTGGTATGACTCTTTAGGCAATTGTCTATGGACGGGCACAATAGACGTTCACACATTGTCGGCTTTCGATAGCTTGGAACAGACTGAATATGTTGGCAAGATAACAAATTTAAAATCTGAGTATAAAAGAACAGAAACAAACGTAAGGTTTAACTTGTTTTTGAGGCTAAAAGACTGGACTCCAACAATCTATACGGCTGCGCAGTCTGCGGTTGAAAATACGATTGTCGAAAAGGTCTATTACCAAGTACGCAGAACCATTGATGATTTAATTGTGCTTGATTATAACAAATCTTCTCAGAGCAGCGGCACTTTGATGTCCTACGATAAAGAAGGTAATTATTTTTATCTAGACATGTCGATGTTTGAGAAAGATTATCAATATGAAATCGCGGTTGGGTACGAAATAGGCTCTGAATTTAGAGTTTTGCCACAAACTTTCAAATTCCGTATTGGAAAATAGAAAAAACCTGCAAGAACATATAATTACTATGGCATAATCCTTTTAAGGGAGTTTTACCTTTATGGCAATTAAAGACCTTTTTTCTCGAAGTCAACTAAAAAACCTTAAGTTGACAAGTAAAAGCGAGATAGAGGATAAGCTTGAATCTACAAATTATCCTTCTGCGTACAATTATGATAAAAGTTTGTTTGTTCCACATGTCGATTTTGACGATTTGGCAAGTTGGTGTAAATATGGCAGTGCAGAGAGGTATTTTGCTGATAGTTTTCTAAAAATTCAGGAGTTTTACCCCTTTGATGGCAGCAAAACTGAAAAACAAGAGTTTTTAAACAGTGGTTCTTTTGTAGATTCTTGGATTTTTGATAAAATCTATCCTAGAACTACAGGATATGCTAATTTTTCTTCTGATAATGTAATTACAATTACGTCTACTGGTGCTATTTCTTCGAAAACAATCAACATCGTTTCAAATCCTGAATATATTTATTTAAAAGGGGGTCCTAATCTTGGGGATGCAAATTCCTATCTAGGGGCGAATCTTTTTTCCGAGGATGACGAAAGAGCTTCGAATCTCAGGTTTGGTGGGAGTTCTGGGAATTATATAGAATTTTGGTTAAAAAGGGGAATTACTGGTAGCAATTCTGAAGTGGTCTTTAGTTTAAATGACTATTATTCTCAATATTTTACAATTTTATTGAACAACAGCGGCAGCAGTGCTTTTAGTATTGCTTCTGTTTGTTCTGGCTCGGCAAGTCAAAACGTAATTGACCTGACAGGATATACGGCTGCGCAAGCATTTGATAATAACTGGCGACACTATGGGTTTAAGCTTTCTAATCATGCGACTGCAAATACATTTACCATAGAATTTTTTGTTGGAGATGATTCTGTTTCTTCTACTACGGGATCTGGTAAGTTTATTGATTGTGTAAATTACGTACACGCTACCATTGGTGGTTTGATTGGGTCTGGTTCGTTTGCTACTGGTTCCGGAAAGCTTTCTGGTTCTTTGGATGAGTTCCGTTTTTGGAAATCTGCTAGAACAAACGAAGAAATTGGACAGAATTGGTTTTCTACGGTAGACGGCGGGGCGAATACCGATGACGCTAGTACGGATATTGGAGTTTATTACAAATTTAACGAAGGAGTTTTTTCTTCTTCTAGTATACATGCGACAGATCGAATTGTTTTGGATTATTCTGGTCGCCTTTCTCATGGGGCTTGGTCTGGTTCCTTGTCCACGAGTAGAAGCACGGGTTCTGCTATTGACAGCTATTTCGGCAAAGAGACAGAATATAAAGAGCCTATTTTATATTCTACCAACCCTTATGTTGCTGCAAAAGCAGCGGAGATGGCGAACTCTGGTTCTATACATGATGTTTCTAACAACTCTTGGGTTTATAACGATATTCCTGGGTGGATTTTAGAAGAAGATCAAGAACAAGAAGACTACTCTCTTAGAAATCTTACTCAGATAATAGGTAGTTATTTTGATCATCTATATCTGCAAGTTAATGCGGTTTCATCTTTGAATGATGTTCATTATTCCAACGATGATGAAAAACCATATCCATTTAATGACAAGAGACTGGAAAGTCTTGGAGTTAAGGTGCCGGATATTTTCATAGATTCTACTTTATTAGAATCTTTGATTGGTCGCAGCAACGAAGAAGATTTCGAAGAGAAGATTTATAACGTTAAGAACAGAATTTATGAAAACATCTATAACAATATTACAAATGTTCTCAAAAGTAAAGGAACAGAGAAGTCGGTAAGAAATCTGATTAGATGTTTCGGTACAGATGAGGAAGTTGTTAAGTTAAATCTATATTCAGACAATACAGAATATTCTTTAAAAAACAACACAACGGAAACAGCAAGAAAAGTAAATCTTCTTTCTCTTGACGATGCTGATAATTTTGGAGTATCCTTAATACAGGCAACCAGCAGCTTGACAGACGACGATTTAGAATACATCACGGGCTCTACAGGGTTTAATTATATTCCATTTACTCTTGAAGCTGGCGTTGTGTTTCCGAAGAGAGCAGACGTAGACAGCGAGCTTTTTTATAGCGCCCCTTTTGTATCTTCTTCTTTGTTTGGTATTAAAAATTATAGTACGAACAACAGCATATTTAAAGTTTTATTTGTAAAGGAAGCAATCGACAGTAAGAACGGATATTGGCTTTTAACAAGTAGCGTCTTTTCTACACAACTTACCAGTTCTGTCTACAGTAATGTTTACGATAATGAATATTGGAGTTTTGGAGTCGGACTTTATCCAAATTCTCAAGATGCCTCGAATATAACTTCGACTACATATTGGCTAGATTTTTATGGTGTAAATTATTGCGGAGACATAAAACAGAATAGTTTTAACGTGTCGGCAAGTATTAGTCAAGTGTTAGCAACGTCTTCTTTACAAACAAGCAGACGAATTTATGCCGGCGCAGCAAGAACAAACTTTACTGGAAGTATAGAACAATACTCTGATGTAAAATTTGCCAACATAAGATATTTTCAAAAAAAGCTACAGACAGAAGAGATTGACGCTCACGCTAGGGATCCGTTTAATTATGGAGTTTTGAATCCTTCGAGAGAGATGGAAAAAGAAAGCAATCTCCAAGAATCCCAGGCTTTGGCATTAAATTGGGAGTTTGGAACGGGTAGTCTTTCGGCGCTTACCTATGGCGGGATTTCATACTACGGCATTAACGTAACAGATTATTCTTCTGGAAGCTATGTCTATCTTCATAATGGGAGTGTTGATAACGTTGTCGAAAGACATTATCCTGGTATTGCAATCTTTTTTACTTCTGGAACAACTCCGCAAGTTAGAGAACACATTTTAGCGGGTAGGCAACAGCTACCGGAATCTCTTTCAAGCGGGGATATGGTTAGTATTCTTTCAAATGATGATGAATATTTTACAAGAGATTCAAGACCTGTAAAGTATTTTTGGGCTTTGGAAAAGAGTATTTATCAAAACGTTTCCGAAGAGATATTAAAATTTTTTGCTGGAGTTGTAGACTTTAACAACCTCATTGGAGAGCCTGTTAACAGATACAGAGAAGAATATAAGTCTTTAGCAAAGTTAAGAAAGATTTTCTTTGAGCGTATTGGGAATACTCCAAGCGTAGAAAAATATCTTAACTATTACAAATGGATTGATTCTTCTATTGGCCAGATGGTGCAACAGTTAATCCCGGCAACTGCTGATTTTTCAGAGGAAATGAGAACGGTTGTTGAAAGCCACGTTCTGGAGAGAAACAAGTATCAAACTCCGTATCCGACAATGGAGTTTAAGACAGAAGAACCCGAAGCACACGCCTATGGTGTGAACGAACTTTTGTATAATTGGGGAGAAACCCATGCAAATCGTCCGCCGCTTTTTAATACAGTCTCAACACTTTATCCAGCTACAGAGAAAATGCCTTATGAGGCGGTTTATTTAACAAAAGGATACGTACCGGAAATTAGTGGCAGTGGAATCCACGGCTATTTATATCATAACACGACCTCAGACCTCGACAAGATAAAAAGAATTTATTTAAATGGTAACAATTGGGTAACGGGGGCAACAGAAGAAACATTTTTAATGAGAGGATTTGTTTCACACGCAACGCAGAACATTTTTTTGGCGGTTTCTACGGCATCTTCAACGGGAGACGATATATATACGGCTGGGGCAACATATTATGTAAACTCTGGTTCTGGCTGGGTGAAAAGTCCCGAGACTTTTGGTTCTCAAAAGAAGAGCCCCCCAATTTACTTATCTACGATAGATGCGTTTGTGACAAAAACTTATAATGCAGCGACATCTTCTTTTTATACATCTTCGAATGGATATACTTGGGGAGAGGTTGTGGACTCTAGAGAATCTGGGCTTTCTCCTAACAATGCAGCTTATCTCCTTTTTCATCATGCTGGACTAAACAGACTTTATTTATTTGCAATAGCCACCGAAACTACAGTTGATGTAAGATATACTAATCCTGTTACGCTTGTCCCAGCGACGACATGCACTGGGCCAAGTAGTTTAGACCAGAATGCTGGTCTTCGTGCTGTTGATTACTTTAGTGATAATAAAATGGCTTTTGTTATGGACAAGGGCGCCCAGGATTGGGGAGCTAATTTTTATTTTTATACATCTTCACTAGACGGCAATTCTTTCGGCTATGTTAATGAAACTGGATATATCCCGTACGGAATTGGGGTAAGGTTATTCTGGACTCTTGCGGCAAATAAAGATAGAAGTAAGATGCTTGTTTATGGGGTAAACCAGGGCACTACTTACGGATATACTAACATGGTATATTTAATGAGTAGAGAGAGTACCGATTTGACTCTTATTCGTTATGACACATATAACTGTAGCGTAAACTCAGAATGGATTACTAATCCGTGGGCATTCGTGGATGAAAATGATATATTTTATATCTGTAATGCGTCTGGGTCTGCTGGTGCCGAAAGTGTACAGATAAGCTCTTCCGCTGATCAAGGACTGACCTGGGGTAATTCAACACATTCTGTAGTTACTGATTTAGATGGTACTGCTGATATGTGGCGTTGGAAAAAGCAGAGAGCGGAAGGAGGCTTTTCTGAGATAGCTTCTGGGGACCCCAGCGTAAATTCGAATAAAACACAGTTGAAATATACTATGTTTTCTAATGTTTCTGGTTCTACTTTTGCGAAGAGGCACTTTTCTGTTGTAACTGAACCGTCGAGCACCTATATTAAAACTTTAACTGGCTCTTTAAACAGCTCTCCTTTTACCTCTATAGAAAATATAAAGGTAAGTTCCTCTACTCATCAGTTTTATACCGTCCCTTCGGGGTATAGTAGCAGCATTGCTACTGGACATGAGCCAGATAGAAAGAATATTATTGGGAATTATTCTCACGACTATGAAATAGTTAATGTCTCTGGAAGATATAACCAAAGACCAGATATGGTAGCTTCTGGTGCACACAATGGGGGTTATTTTGTTTCTGATTTGGGAATGGTTCCGGCAGAGATATATACATCAGGGACGGTTGTTGACCATTATGACATAGTTACAAGCAGTGTGGTTGCTGTTAGCAGCAGTGATTTTTCTTCTTGCGCATATCAAAACCTTAGTTATTATCCGGATGAATATGAAGGTCCAAACGGTGAAGTTAGTTCGAGTACGGGGTTTTCAGCGGATGGTGTAGCGCTTACAACACATGGAATGGCATATCCAGGAGATTTTTGGTTTAATAGCGGGAGTGTTTTGTGGGTAAGAATAATTGCTAGAACAGCCGACTCTTCTTCTTATCCATGGATTTATAGTTTTTATGATTATGGGGAAATTGCATGGGATATTCCTTATTGCTATTTCGATTTAACTTCTGGCTCTGGTGCGATTGGAAGTTCTTCTGTTGCTGTGGTCACAAGTTCGATTACGGAGCTTGGAAATGCTTTTTATGATTGTAGATATGCTTTTACAGCGACGAGAAATGTTGGGTTAGCGGATTCTAATTATGTTAAAATTTATTACGCTCAAGCAAGTGAAGACTATTCTGTTACGGGCACAGCATTAAGGCTTGACCAATTCATACTTCATAATGTTTCTGTTGATGTTTCAGGAAGTTCTTCGATACCAGTGTATTCTTCTTGGACGTCTTCTTACCTTTCTGGCGAAAGCCCTAACAACTTTGCTCCCTTTAAAGGAGTCGATAAGTATTGTTTTAGAACTCTATTTTCTTCTCCTGGGGAAAAGAAAACCTTAACCAAGATTTGGTTAGATCCAGTTGCAGAAGAGCTTTCTACTCACAATGCGCAACCCTTTAGAAATCTTGAAGTAAGACAAGAATATGATACAAGCCTTCAGCTTCACATGGTTTCTGGGGGTCTTTCTACTACTGGAGTTGCGAATGTTCACAAGACGAACTGTAATCCGCTTAGAACGGTAGTTGTGAATCCGACAGAAATTCTGCAAGAGCGATACGATAACGGATTTGTTTCTCACCAAATTCCCAGAAGTATTTATGGATATTCGTGGATTTCTGGTTCGACAACGCAACCCACAACAGGTAGTATGGTGCTGGAGTTCCAAGAAGTTAGTGGAACGACTAATCTTGTAAATTGGGTTGGAACGGCTTCTTTAAACGTTAGGACAAAAGAAAACGAAATTAGTACAACTACAAATACTTTAACTCATAATGCATCGTGGCAGACGGGTTCTTGGAGTCCTTATCAGTGGGCATCTTGGGAACAGATACGAGCAGGAGAGGGTCCTGTTGCAAGGGCTTTAAGAAAAGAAAACATCTATTCTGTTGAAGATCCTTCTAAAGAAAGAATTTTTGTTGACTCCCAGGGTAGAGAAAAACATTTTTTTGACAATAGGGCAGATTCTTTTACGAATTATTATGAGCCGGTTGTAACTTGGAATAAGCCAATAACTCATATTGTCGAAGATATAAATAAAAATATTGTGTCTTTTACATATCCATATAGAAACCTAAAGGAACATTTTGCGAATCAGAAACTTGCTAATAGATTGAACGTTGGGGAATGTTCTATACCAATCTATGAAACTTGTTTGAATCTTTATAAGTTGGGTGAACATAAATTTGTTTCCATTTATTCGCCAGAGATCATTTATCCGAAGCATGAAAATGTCGGATTTGATATGATTCATGCGAGAAACTATTACGATGACTCTACTTCTTCTGGAATTAAAGGAAGCGATAGAATTACTTTCTGGAAAGACACAGAGGACGACAGAACGCAGAGCAATTTTGTAAATTCTCTTGGGTTCAACATGGGGATTGGTTCTGTTTGGGCTCTGGAAGATGGTTCTGGAAGTTCTCCTTATGGCGAGCTTGCTTCTATGGGCGAGACAAGAACAAAAGATTTAATTGCTTATGGTAGAACGGGGATTCCGTCTCTTCAGTTCTGTTACGATGTGTATTTATCTGGTTCTACTCTAAAAGAAAGTGGAACAAACTATACTGCGAACTCAGAGTCTGGGATTAATCCGTTTTATAATTCTTATGACAAATATTCTGATGAAATTAGGCCAATGGGCGCAAGATATACTATTTTACCAGAATTTAGAATCTCAGAGCACATGGGGTGGTATATTAATGAAGCTGGTGGGGATTTCAGAAAGAAAAACAGAGGTATTTTAACGGCAGTTGGTACTAATGTTTCTTCTAGTATGTATAATTCTTCTAGAACGACAGCAAATGAAGAGTTCTATAAGATTTATTCGCACTCAGATATGATGAAAGCATTCAATGAGGTTTACGACGATCACAAGAAGCAAAAAGATAAAGTTCGCGAGTTCTCGATGACTTTCCGAGGGATAAAAAAACTACTTCCTTATAACGGTTTTTATCCTGTTCAGAGGTCTGTACAGCTTGGTAATTTACTTTCTCAATCGTATGCACCATATATTTCTTGGGACACAAACAAGTCAAATAAAGAGTCAGCAATTCAGAGCCTAATTCAGCCGTTTTATGCTCCCGGAATCTTCTACAATACAGTCAAATCTGGCATTGCTGTCGATTGGCCGATTATGACAGGTACGACTGGAGATGAAGACGATTTTAGTGTGAACTACTATTCAGGAACGATTAAAAATTATTCTGGTTATCGGATGCCGTTTGAGTCGATTATTGATCCTTCTTATGCTCTTCCTCTTTCGAGCAGCAATAACAGCAGCAGAGAAGGAAGAATGTATTTGCTGAGTCCGGATTATGAAGAAACTTTAGTTGCAAAGTTAGAGCAAGAGATTACAGGTACAGCGAGTTCTTTGTTTTCTTATGATATGAAACTAGATAGAGACAATTCGCAGTTTGTTGTTGGTACATTTAGAGATACTACAGATCCTACTGGAAGCGTACAGGTGTTCAATTACACTTCTGGTACTTGGACAAAACATTCCGATCTTATTCCTACGGGGACCATTGTGTCGGGAGATAAGTATGGTTCTGCTGTTGCAATTTACGGAGACGAGGCTTTTGTGGGTTCTTATGCTTCGGATATATCCGGGGAGACAGGGGCAGGACGTGTTTTGTATTTTAAGAAGCAGACCAACATCTGGCAGTGTGTTCAAGAAATAACAGCTTCTGATTTTACTGGTTCTGGTGTTTTTGGGAGAGCGCTAAGTTTTGATGGTACTACTTTGGCGGTAGGAGCAAACATATATGGTGGTGGGGATACTTTAGAGGGGAGGGCTTATATTTTACAAAGTGGGTCAAGTGGTTATGTAGAGGTAGCAGAGTTTTCTTCTTCTGTGGAGCCCGACGACGGGGCCTATGGCGGGAAAGTTTTAGTAAGTGGAACCTGGGCTTTTGTTTCGGAATATGGCGGTGCGGGTACACCAACAATTGGGAAAATTTATATTTATAAAACCAACGGGGTAGACCCTTGGTCTTTGCTGCAAGCGATATCCGCCAGCGATGGGGGAGCAGATGATTATTTTGGCGTTTCTGTGGCAATTTCTGGAACAAAAACTTCGGTTGATGGGTATGGTAGCCAATTGGCGGTTGGAAGTTATTATACTTATGAAGATGGTCAGCAAGCGGGTTCTGTTTATCTTTATGAATTAGATTATTTAAGAGGGTGGATTGAAAAACAAAAAATCGTTTCTGGGGAATCTGGAACAGGTGATCTCTTCGGGGCTTCAGTAGATTTTTGTGACGGGTTAATGATTGTAGGGGCTACTGGGCTTGACGATGCGGCAAGCAATGCGGGGGGTGTTTATCTTTATGAAAAGGAAAATGGTTATTATTATTTTCGGGAAAAAATTTCTGATGGGTTTGCTGCTAATGACGTTGTGGGCTCAAAGGTTGCTGTTTCAGGTAGCCAGCTTTTTGCTGGTGCACATGGAGCGGACAAAATTTTTATTTATTCTGGGGAATATGTTGGTTCTGCATATCCATTTATTTCTTGGGATGGAGAAAATAAAACAGATTATAGTTTAGCTTCTAATAACTTTTTTGCTGAGTCTTCGAGGTTCTTCCTGAAAGACGAGAAATTTACATCTTTTGTTTCTAAAAAAGAGTCTGAATTTAAGACGATGCAGTCTGGAACTACGTATTATATGGATTTGATTCTGGCAAAAGATGGAATAGATATGGTAAGAAGCTCTGATGATAATTACCAAGGAAGATACTTTGGTCCTCCTTCACTGATTTATAATTTGACAGAAGTATCTTCTTCTGATTTTGCCAGCGCAAGTTTAACGAATGATTTGATGAAAAAAGATCCATCCTTTATTCAATTTACTCCTCCGTATTATTACGGAGACTCTATTTGCAGAGTCTCTTTCTTGGCAGACGATACAAAGAAATATACTTTAGATGAGATTTTAGCAGGATTACAAGTCGAAAGTTACGATAGAGAAAAAGAAGAGCTTTTTAGAGGAATTCATAGAGATTTAAGAACATATAAAGATGTTATTCTTAATTTTGTTAATACAAAGCTGTTTACTAGCGGTACGGTTTTTACTAGTATAGGAGATTACACTCCGTTTATTAATGCGGATGGTTTTTTTGCCGCTTATGATGTAAGCGGGAACGAGATTGCTGTTCAAAGATTTACGGGTTCGACATCGGTAGATGGAGAAATTATTATAGATTCCGGAAGCGCTAGCAGAAGGTCGATGTCAGCACAAGCTTTCTTTAGGGCAATTAATTTATTGCCGGTAGATGTTACAACTACATATGTAAATACATCTTCTGGTGAGTTATATGTTAGAGATTATTCCAATAATCAAAAGTTTGGGTACAGGATTTCCGGAACCAACTTGGCCGGCAGTGCTGCCTATCTGGAGAACTTAAAACCAGAAATGATTATTTCTGGTAGTGATTATGACAATTTTGATGGGTTAACAGTAGAAAATCTTCTAAGAGATAATTTCTATACGTATAGCACAGCTATAGTTGATTCTCTTTGGTATCAGATTTACTCTTTGTATAAAGATTCCGCAGCATATTCTGGTTCAATGCCGTTTGTGTCTTCTGTGGACATTTTTGGGAAGACAAGAGAAAAGGTAACAACTTATTCTGTGGGACAAGAAACTGGGGCTAGGACAACAGAAGATTCTGATTCTACCTCTTTTGATAGATGGGTTATTTCTACAAGATACGAGTGTCCCGTTCTGCATGTAACGTCGTCAAACAGCAGCCAGGGTTCTTCTGTGTGGTCTAGTTATGGACAAATACCGACAGGCTCTGCTGGTCTTTACTTAAAGATAGAAGATAGTATTCGAGGGATAGGGCAGACGACAAAGGTTGTACCAGAGTATCAAATATCTTTTGCTAACAGCACCTCTGATATTACTGTAGGTTCTTTGCTAGACGTTTGTGGTTTTACTCCGTCTAAGAAGAGGGTTGGCGAAGTTGCTTCGTTTAAGAAGTTTAAAGAAGCTGTTGTTGCAATACCGTTCCTTGACGAGCAAAGGACACAAGAGCCGGTAACGACCGAGATTGCTGGAAGGAACTTCTTTAAGATTTCTCGTCAGAAGCTTGAGGAGCAGAGGAGAAGGGTTTCTGAAGGTAGAATGGTTGTTGAAGAGTCAATGAAGCAAAGAAAGACAACTAGCATTACCAGAATGGTGGAAAAGATGAAGAACTATATTATTCCACCTGAATTTGACTTTGGTACATACTCTGATATGGAACCGTTTGCAATGTATATTTTTGAAATTGAGCATACGTTTACAAAAGATGACTTGGCTTTGATCTGGCAGGGTTTGATGCCGGAATCTTCTAGAAGAGCAGAAAAAGTAGAAACCTCTATTTCTCATCCGTTTGACGAATATGAGTTCTTTAATGAAGAGGGAATTCCTGAAAATACACGGTGGATGGTGTTTAAAGTAAAACAAAAGGCAGAGAAGAACTACTTTAAAGTAACAGAAAACAATAAAGATGACGACAGATTTATTTTTGATTTCCAAGTTGGTCGTAAGGAACCGGAATATTCTTATAACTGGCCGTATGACTTCTGTTCCTTGGTAGAGTTGGGAGAAATAGAAGCAGACTTAATTATTCGTCCTTCTATCGAGCAAATTCAGGCTGAAGGAATAAATGTTCCTAGAGCAGATAGCATGGCTGGAGCAGAGACGGATTCTGATGGTGGGAAGAAAAAGGAAATGGACAATCCTCCGCAGAATATCGTTGTTGCCTCTTCGGAAGAACAAGAAGGTCCGCCGACGGTTGGTATGTTCGAAAACTTAGGAGATAAGAGAAGGAGATGAAATTCTTAGAAAAAAAAGAAAGAGTAATTGATTTTAAACTTACTCCTTACGGTAAATCAGCTCTTGCGAGAGGTGAATTTCGTCCCATTGGATATGATTTTTATGATGACGATATCATATATGATGAAGATTACGCTTCTTCGGCAGACGAAACACAGAATGCAATACAGGACAGGATTTTAGAGGGCATCGAACGGCTAGAGGTGCAAACGATTTTTTCTGGGAGAGAGACACAAATCTCTAGAAAGGCAGAACAGATACGGTCTGAAAGCCAAGGACAGACTTTTTCTGATAGGCCGATTGTTTTGTCGGAAGACAAGAATTATTTCATGGCTCTTCCCATAGGGTCTTCAGATAGAACCAGAGAGTATTCGCCTGCGTGGAACATTGTTATGACAGGAGGGGAATTTACTGGTTCAGTATCGTATTTTTCTTCTTCTTATTCTTCTTTGGTAAAAATACCTCAGCTTACAACTAAAGATTATAATTATGATATTGTTATCAGAAAGGGAAATCCTCCTTCAATGGAAGAGGGTGTTTCTAGACCGAGTCAAGGAGAGGTTGTATATTCTGACGATATGTCAAAAATAAAAATGTTTGACAATCAGTTTGATGATGGTTCTTTTATAGAAATAATTGGGGATTGTTTTCTAACTGACATTATGGAAGAAAACGTAAGAGATGAAAAAGAGAATTTTGATTTGGAAGTTTATATAGTTGAGTCAGGTACTAGTGGTAAGGACGTGTTGGTTCCTCTTAGTTTCGCTAAAAAACAAGAAAGATTTGTCGATGGGATCTTGTTGGACGAGCAAGAAGTTTCATGTGAAGATATAAAAATAGACTCATCTTTTGTGGAGTATTATTTTGATGTTTTTGTGGATAAAGAGATAGAAGAAGTTAAGACAAGTCCGCAAAAAACCGAGAAGTTGCGTAATTACAAAGGAAAGATTGGGAAAATATGCCCAGAGGACTAAAGAATGTCTTTTTTTGAAAGTAATGCTCTAATTAACAACCTTATTCCCAAGATAGTAATAGAGACTATAGAACTTTCCGATAGAAGAAGTGCAAGTAATTTCATTGAAGAACCGCACATTGTAGTTGGCGGAGAAGGACTGATAAGTAATTCTGAGGGTGTTTTGAGGGTTAGGGTGGTTCTGTCTCTTACGGAAGTTCTAGACGAAGTAATGTCGCAGATTTTTGATGGGCAGGACTTTAAAAAATATCTTAGTGTTGTTGTTCAGCAAAGACTTGGGGCAAGAGATAAAAACAAAACTCTCTCTTTGGCTCAAGGCACCAAAGACTTTTCAGCCTACAGTGTAGATTCTGATGGGAATGAAGTAATAAAGTTGATCTATGATGTAGAATTTGAGAATACCGAGAGGGATATAAAAGATCTTAGTATCTTGGTTGTTCCTATGTTTAATGACCAGGCTTTTTCGGAAGACTTTGGGTTTAGACTAGGACTTGATCCAGAATTGAGGAAAAATTTTTTAGAAGAGAAAATAATAAAAGACTCTATTATCGTTTCTAAAAAAACGCAAGACTTTAGAATCTCCGAAAAGATATACAAATCTGAAACGGACACTTCGGATGTTACAAACATCTTGAATCAAGAGGTTCTTAAGTTTGATCGTGGGGCTTCGACCTTTAATGTATCTTCTGCATGTTCTTATGTGACATCTTTAAAGACGTCTAGAGATTATGTTGGTAACTGCAGATTTTTATTTGGAGTTGATTATAGGAACTTTGTTTCGGACAACTCTCTTTATGGCAAATTCTTTGAAAAGGAGATTTTTGACGGCCCTTCGACCTTTGGGAACTACTTTAAAATTCTTTCTTTGAAAGTCTTAAGAAGGCGAGTAGAAGCCGTTACTTCTCACAATAGAATTAATTCTCCGGAAGAAGGATTTATCGTTTTTTCAGATGATCCGAAAGAGATAACGGTAGCTTTGTCGGGAGAACAAGAGTTCAAAAAGTTTATTGCAGTTGATGACAAAGACGGCTCTTTGAGAGAAGTAAATCTGTTTTTCCAGTCGGAAGACTTAACTGACGATGCGAGATTTTTTACAGGGACAGATAAGGTAATAAAAGACGAAACAAACGGCATTTATCAATATGGAATAGAGATGGTAGTTGAAGATAAATCGAGAGAGATTTTTAAGGACTACTACAACAAGCTTGAGAGTGCTTATAATGCTTTAAAGAAATATCTTCTTGTTGCAGAGATTACGGGCAAAAGCAGACTTCTTTTTGCTATTGATGAGCCACATATTGTAAGAGAAGACGAAAGAGCAGAATCATTAGAAAACATTCGTGGTAATTACGATGTTTATTCGAATAAGTTTACAGAAGATTTTGCGGATTCTAACATACGGAGATATTCTACTCATCAAGAAACTGCCCCCTGGGTTGAGTCGATAGCACAATATCTTGTGGTTTTAAAGAGATTTTCTTCTATAACCGACGAGAGAGCAAAAGAACTTTCAAGAGGGTTATTTGACCTCGTTCACCCTAGAAAAGCCAACCCAGACAGCATTAGATTTGTAATGGATTTAATTTCCACTTTGGCAAGAGAAATATATTCAAAAATTGACACCATAGGGGACGTGGTTTTAGGTGATGGAACAAGAACAAACCCGCAGGGTGTTATGTTTAAGCAAATTGAACTAAAAACATGGTTCAAAGACGGAGTTTTTAACGCAGATACTGATAAAGTTTCAGGATTTGACTACCTTTCAATCACGGGGGACTTAGAACAAGAGGCAAAAGACAGAAGTCTTGGGTTGCGAATAATAAAAAGCGGAGATTATGAAAAGAGAGCTAAGGCAGAGATTCATAAATACTTTGCCACAGAAAACGAAGATATAAACATTACTGTTGACGGGCAAGTTATATCTTCTGGGGATTCTATAGAGAGCAAAAAATATGGGGTTTTGTCTCCTTCGGTTGTCCGGACAAATAATCCCGGAACAACTAAAATCCTAACTACTGTGAGTTTTTATCCGGGAAGCGATTTGGCACAGCAGATTGTTGACATGGAAATAACAACGGTTCATAAAAACTCTTCCGAGACAGAAAATACGGTTGTTTCTGACGATGGAGCTGCTTCGGATTCTGAGGCTGCAGCAAACAATAATGCTCAAATGGCAGACATTTTATATGTTGCTGGAGTTACGGTGAACGATGTTTTTTCTTTTGGGAATTCTTTCCCTTCGCAGGAAGAAAGAACAAATAAAACAACTCCAGAGAGCAAAGACAGCACGCAAACATATAGGAGCGAAGACACAGAAAGTGAGAAAATAGATCCTTCTGTTGCCGACGAAACTAAATGCGCTCTTCCCAGGGGAGTTAAAGATAGAATATTGGTATCTAATCCCAATCAGACAATGTATACGATGATTAATCAAATGGATATGACGGCCATGGCATATGGGGCGGCGGCTCCTTCTACAATAGCTATGGATAGACCGGATCATAAAAAGATTATTTCTGGGAAAGGCAAGGCGGAAATAAAAGCGAATACTATTGAGAATTTTGATTTAACTCTACAAGATAACATTGTCAATGTGGCAAAAAGGAATCCTTATGCTGCTGCCGCATTGACCAAGAAAAGTTGGGAAGAGAGTAAGAATATTTCTACTTCTGAGATTTTAAGAACTTTGCCCAATCAGATAAAGAGCTTGTTTTTAGGCTCGACAAATCCCGAAAGAGTTAAGACGGTTTGGGCGGGAAAAAGCTCTAACATGGCAAATCCGATGAGGAATTACTCTTCTCCAGACTCGAGTCTTTTTAGAATGAACTATAATATGCTCGGCGTGATAGAGGTTTTTGAGGGCTTTGAGAAGACAGAAAATTCCAACTCTTCTATTAAACACGAGAAGTGGTCGATGTTGGCCATAGAGTCTTTTAATAATTCAGTTGGGAAAGAACTTCTTTGCAGAATAAAGCCATATCAGAATGAGATTCTGGGCCTTACCAGAGAACAAAGACTTGAGCTTGGCGTTTTTAACGAATATTTCTTAATAAAGCCGGAAAGAAAAACAGTTGTGCAGCCTCCGCCCTCCTTCCCTCCTACGGAAAGACCAGAATTAACTCCTGCGCTGCCTACGATTGTAGAAGAGACGACTCCGCAACAGGCGGATGCTGAAAATTATGGTCCTTCTCCTGGAGAATTCTTTGGGAATCAAAACGAAGAGGAAGAGGTTACTACTCCGTTTGAGGAAGGTCTGGAGAACGGTACAATACAATCTACCATAGGTGACGTGGAGGTTGCGGGAGAAGAAGAGGTTACTACTGCTTTCGAAGAGGGTATAGAAGAGGGTACAATACAATCTACTATTGGGGACGTACAGGTTCAAGAAGAAGAATTTGTTCCCCCCTATGCGCAGACTGCAGAAGATGCTGAAATAGTTTCAACGTTAGTTGGATTAACAGTGGAAGAAGAAAGCGCTTTAGAACAAAGAGCGGCAGAGCTTGAACAGCAAATGAATTCTAGCAAGAGAAGGAAATAAAAATGGATAAAAAGAACAATCTCCAACCTGGAATTCCTTCTATCATATTAGACGAATATCGTTCTGAAGATGAACCAATTGCGTTGAACGATTCGGGGGAGCCGGTTGCTCCTTCCGGGATAGGGATTACAACAACTCCTAATATCCAAACTGTTACCATGGTAGAGCCCGGCCCGCAAACAGCTTTTGAGGTTTGTAAGTGGTATGATGTCTTACCAAAGAGTGAATTTAGAAGTGGAGAAGACTTTTTATATGCTGATTGGGCTTCATTTTTGAATTCAATAGTTTTTAATCAAGAATACTATAATTTTGACTTTGTTTTGCCTCGACCGCAAAGGGTTACAGAGAAGGACACATCAAATGTTGTTTCTCCGTACTATTATTCTGCGAAGTCACAATATAACTTCTTTGTAGATGGATATGAAACAGCAATAGAGTCTGTTCCGGAAAGACTGCTGCCAAATTCTTATGTGTTTGATATTCACAGCTATTCTTCCAAGGTAAATAAAAGATTTGAAGCTTTGATTACTCTTTCAAAAAATATTGAGTACAAAGTTAAGAACCCTACTGGAGAATATTTTGATTTATACAAGAAGAAGATTGCATCTTATGCTTTAACAGAAGCGGCAAACATTGTTGGCGACATGTACAAGAACACAATTTTTCCTCTTGCAGATATAGAAGGATTTATGTCTAGGGAAACAGATAAATGGTCTTTCCCTATGTTTAATTCTGTTGATTTTTCAACAGATGTGTCGACTGAAGTGGCAGAGCTATTGGCAAAAACGGGTCTTATGAACATTTTAATGTCTAATATCTCTTCTTGTGTCGAAACTGGTAATTTTTTTACGAATCAGAGAATGAAGATTAGTGGCCAAGACGTTAATTTAAGGTCTTTTAACATAATGGTTTGGTTTGACGTTCTAAAAAGCTTATTGGATGGCGACGTGGAAGATGAGATATTTAGAACGTTTTCTGGGAAAGAAACAGACACAACGTCTTACATAAGCGAGAGAGCGTTTAGAGAGGGGATTTTTGCAGATCCTAAATATAAACTAAATTTTTCTGTGTCTTTGTTTTTGTTTGCGAAGAAAATAGAATACATTTTAAAAGACAGAGCAAGAAGCTTTTTGGACGTCTTTAATAAACAGAAAGCTCCCTCTGAGACCATCCTCTATCGTATTGAAAAAACAGATAGCGAAGGGGTAATACAGAACTATTATTTGCCAAACAGCAACAAAATTGACATTTTAAAGTTTGTAGACACTCAAGTAAAGTATGCAAAGAGATACAAATACAAAGTATATGCTTATCAATTCGTTTTGGGTACAAAATACAAGTTTTTTGATGCTCAAAATAACGGTACAAGTGGAAGAATTTGCGTGCAAGATGAGACTGTTGTGAGAATTTTAGAGGTTCCCTACTTTGAACAGGAACTAATGGTTTATGACGCTCCGCCCGTTTCTCCAGAGGTTGTTTTTTGGCCCTATAAGGACATAAATAACAGAGTTTCTATTGTTATGAACGGCGGTTTGGGCACAAGAGAAGAAAAACCTGTGATTTTGGAGATTTCCGACGAAGAGCAAGAAAGAAAAATGCGAGAAGTTCAGGAAATTCCTGAGAAAGAAGAGAAAATCACGTATTCGTCGGATGATAATGTTGTGCTCTTTGACATTTATAGAATTGAAAAGCATCCAGAAAAATATGAAGACTTCAGAAACAATAGAGTTTCTAGGGTTTCTACTTCAATTTCGTCTATAACCAACGACAAAGCGACCTCTGCTACTTTCAAAGATGAAATTGAGCCAAATAAGAAATATTATTATGTGGTTAGGACTGTGGATGTGCATAGCCATGTGTCCAATCCGAGTCCAATTTTTCAAGTTGAGATGGTAGATGATGGTGGTACTGTTTGGCTTTTAACAGAATGTGTTGAATTGAAGAAAACCGCTGAAAGACAGAAGAGTATTTCCTTCAGGAAAAAGCTTCATATGGTTCCCTCGTTGAAACAGGTGCTTGTGGATCTTGAAAAAAACGGCCTTTCTGGAGTTGAAACTGGGTTTGCAGCAAAAGATATCGTTTTGGGGGTAACAGAAGATTCTGTTTGGGGGAAAACCTTTAAAATTCGTATTGTTAGCAAGCAATCTAATCGAAAGATAGATTTTAATGTATCTTTTGTTCCGAGATTTGATCGGAATACGACAAAAATAGAGGAGAATAAATAAAATTCTTTGATTTCTTCACTATTTAGAGGGAGTGAGACCCTTTTTAAGAAAATCTCAAGAGGAGAGAATTAATGGCGTTTTTATCTAGCACTGGTAACATTATTCTTGACGCTGTTTTGACCGATGCTGGCCGTAAGAGGCTTGCTAGAGCGGACGGAACCTTCAAGATTGCAAAGTTTGCTGTTTTTGATGATGAAATAGATTACAACGATTATGATAAATCGCATGCGTCTGGTTCATCTTATGTTGATGTAGAGCTTTTGACTACTCCGGTATTTGAAGCCTTTACAAACAATACGTCGGTAGCAAAGTCTTTCTTGGTTAGCTACAACAGAACAAATCTTTTGTATCTCCCTATAGTTAAACAGAACGATCAAGATGCGGCTTCTAAAAAACACGCTTCTGGTAGTTATGTGGTCGCTGTGGACGAAGATACAGAGACGGATTTTGCTGGTGTGCAAGGATTTTTGTATGGTTATACACCGGGTTCTGGTGGTGGCATCGTAAGAGTAGATCAGGGTCTAGATACTACCGAGATACCTCCTACTTTTAGTCTTGAACCGTCTTTAGTTGAGACTCAATATATTATTGAAATAGACAATCGTCTAGGATATGTTGTAGATAAGAACGATGCTAAGCAGGCTGCTGTTTCTTATATCGACGACGACAACATCGCTTCATATCTTTTGACTCTTGGCAACGATGTTAAGTTTGTAAGAAAGAACGAAACGACTGATAGCAAAGACTCACAAGTTATTTCAGGTCCAAGAGGAACAATTTTAGAGTTCAAGCTTCAGGCGTCAATCGAATTGAACTCCAGCACTTATCTTTTTACTACAATAGGTACAACTGGTACTGGTAGCTGGGCAGGTTATTATTACATTGACGCAAACGTTAGAATTACTGGTGCGACCACCGGCTATAGTGTAGATATTCCAGTACGGTTTTTGAAGAAAGTATAAGCTCTTAATACGGAGAAGAATAAATGGCACAAATTTATAAACAGCTTACAAGTAATGACATTGTGACGACACATACATTACTTCACGAATCTGTACCTATCACTGGTACGCTTGTTAGCGGCAGTTATAGCGGTACAAACATCGAAAGTCCTTCGCATGGAAGATATCAAAGAGTATGGGATTATAACTATGCTTCGGCTTCTGCTAATCATCTTTTTGATATTACTTTGTGTCTTTCTTCTGGTTCCACGTACCACAACTTAATTGGTACGGATTCTTTGGCAACAGCAAAGATGAATATGTATGATACTCTTGCTCAGGTTTTGATGGGACACGATGCAACTGGAAGTATTTTAGATTTTGATGAAGACGGAAATCTTCTGGCGGGCGGAACAAAGATTACTGGTTCTTATGCTCTTTGTTTCTCAAGACTTTTGGTCAAAGACGAAATTAAAAAAGGTTCCTTTAACATGTACCTCGCTTTGAGCGGTACATATGCAACACCGAGAGGTGGTGATTATGGAAACGTTTTGATTACAGACTCTGGCGCCGAAACAAGTTATTTCGTTAATTCTCCTGCTGGAGAATATGGTGTTCTAAACAGTGGTTCTACTGCGGTTGGTCTTTTATTTTACCAGGCTGGTGTTGCGGTGCTTAATGCTGAAAAGATTTTTATGACTTCTTCTGTGAACGGCAGTGTTGGTGTTCAAATGGATTCTTCAACGAGAGGAGTAAATTATTATCTTTCTACAGGCACCATAGACGCTGCTGCTTCTGCGCTAAGATATAGAATTAACAACATTACTTTCAACAACACTACAGACTTAAATTCTACTGTTGTGTTTTGTAGAATGGATCATGGTTCATTTAACTATTCTTCAAACCCAACATATCTTTCCGGGTCAAAGATTCGCACAAAGAATGTTGCGGCAGATGCTCCGGTAGCATATTACACAGGCATTGGTCTTTATTCGCCGGATAACGAACTTCTGGCTGTGAGCAAGATTTCTACGCCTTTAAAGAAAACTTCTGACACAGAACAAATAATTCGACTCCGGATCGATTTTTAAGTTTTTCTTAATGTTTTCAAGCACTTACGAAAGTGAAATCTCCCAAAATCCCCAAATTTAACGTTGCTCTCTTTTTTGCGGAAGGGGATAAAACCGCGACAGAAATAAACTTTAATTATCAACTTATTTTCAAGATAACGGACTATTATTGCGAAGAAGAGGAAAGAAAAAAGATCGTTCAAGTTGTCAGGATACTCTCCGCTCCCGATTACCAGAATCTTCAAGCTCTAATAACAGAGAAATCTCAAGGTCTTTACCCTTTTGTTTCCTTTGAGCTTTTGCAAGAGCTTTACAGCTTTTATAAAAAATGTCTCACAGAGTTAGTAAAAAATGATATAATAGTTTTTCACAAGAGTAAGTGGATTTTAAAAGAAAGTAATTTGTTGTCCTCTTTTCCTATCGGAAATAAAGAAATCTCATAGCCAAAATCACTTAATTCAGCCTAATTATTGAGAAAAGTTTTTCTTGACTTCTCCGGGAGAACAGGATAGGATGTCTTTAATAAGAGAGATAGTAAAACAAGAAGTTATTAACCTTTGGAAGGGTCGTTCAAAGAAGAAAAAGGGTAATCCTTTCGGGGGTATGACAAATCCTCTTGAAAAGGGTCCTTCGCTTGAAGGCGATGTTTTATCGGAAGAAGACAAAAAGAAAGAAGGCAAAGATGTCTAGGAAGATGTACGTTCTGCGTGGCGTTTCTGGTTCTGGAAAGTCCACAAAGGCTTTGGAGTTGGCTCCGAAGGAGAATATCTTTTCGACCGATGAGTATTTCATGGTCGGAGGTAAGTATTTTTTTGACTCTGGCAAGCTTTCCAAGGCTCATGCTTGGAATCGTGAGAGAGTGTACGGTGCCCTGAAGAGCGGGGTTTCTCCTGTGGTTGTTGATAACACCAACACGCAGTCTTGGGAGGCCGAGCCTTATGTGAAGATGGCTCTTGCTCATGGCTATAAGATTGAGTTTGTTGAGCCCGATACTTCGTGGGCCAAGAATGCGGACGAGCTTGCTAAGCGCAACAAGCACGGTGTTCCAAAGGCGGCGATTGTTCGAATGTTGCAACGTTATCAGCCGATGGATAAATTTAAGGCCGATTTGATCGGCAAGGGAGAGTAATAAAAATGGCAAAGTTTTCTCCTCAAGAGATTCGAGAGGTGGTAAAAGAAGTTCTGTTAGAAAATCTGCAACAAGATCCTCAAACAGAAAAAAACATTGAGAATGCGTATAATTCCGTTCTTGCTGCAAGACGACACTTAAAGACTCTTTTGAAGTACGGCGGTCTTGAGGCAAGAGATGAAATTTCTTCTTGGGTTCAACAGATTGAACAAATTGTTAAGAATATTGAGCAAAAAGCCAAGATTGCAGAAAGCACACAGAAAAATCCTTGGTCTGTTTGCAATACGATAAAGGAAAAGTAGGTCTTGATAAGGGTTTTCATGAAATAAATGAGAAAATTTAAAGAGAATGACATTTTCAGAAATAGAATAAAGACTCATCCGAAATATGAATTTTTTGTTCATTCTGGAACAACGTATTTAAACAACTATCTTGCGCAAGGTTCAAATATACCTCAAGGCTCTATCTCTCTTTACGAAGAAAACATAGATAGAACGGCTGCGCAGAAAATATATCCATTTATCATAAAGACCGGCAATCTTACTTCTTTTTCTACAGTATCTACTTCAAAATATAATGAGTATGCTTATGGGACAACGATAACTGGGTCGTATCCTTTGACATCTTCCATAAAGATTACCAATCATGCTCCAAACAGTTCACGTCCTTATATTAATGCTCTCAAGAATACAATAAATTATTATGGCTATCTTAGTCCTCATTGTTCCTATTCTTCTACTCTTGGGGATTATTCTACAGTACAAGTATCTGAGATCCAGCTTTCCTCTATTTTTTATGGTAGTTCCATTAAGAAAGGTACAGTTGCTTTAAAGTTTTATACTTCTGGCGCTGTTCTTAATGAGCTGTATGATAACGAAAGAGGAGAATTAGTTCAGGCGTCAGGTTCTCAATCTGGTTCTGTTGCTGGAGTAATTTTATATACGGAAGGGATTATGTTGCTGACTGGTTCTTGGGCTTTGGCAACAAATCACAGTGAACCATATTACAATTCAACAAATTATAATCCGTCTTGGAAGTATTTTGGAGCATCTGTTCCATCTTCAAGCTATGGAGTTGAGTTTGAAGGAATTAATTACGTCGATGTGATTACGATGTATTGTCATGCTCCTCCTGGAGAATTAAATCACTCTAACAACGCTACATATATTGAGCATGGGCAAACGGAATTTTATACTTCTGGCAGTAAGACTTTTTCCGAAAACCAGAAGCTATCTATTAAGAATATTGTAAAGAGTCCTTTTGACGGAGCGGAAGCGGATTTTGAAAAGACAGTATATATTTCTAAGATTGCGGTTTTAGATCAATATGGGGAAATACTTGGTATCGCCAAGTTGGCTACTCCAATTAAGAAAGAAGAAAGTAGAGGTCTTTCTTTTAAGTTGAAGTTGGATATATAGAGGAAAATTCAATGAAGATAAGAGAAATAGTTAAAGAAATATTGAACGAAATGAAAGAAAAACGTCCGGAATTAAAAAGACTTGGACAAGAGCCGATAATAACAGCTTCTCCAAAATCTTCTGTTCCTTCGAGAAAAGACAAACTTGATAGAATGAAAAACCCTTCTTTTGCAGACAAGATTAAAAAGGTTGTTGGTCTTGTGGAAGAGGAGAATATAGAAGAAGAACAACAGATTGATGAGGGGTTTTGGGATAGTCTTGAAAACAAAGTAACTAAAGCTTTTTACGGTGATGAGTCCGTTAGGCCCAAGAAAACAAAGAAGAAAAGCTCTCCCAAACCCAAGAAACCAAAAGAAGAAAAGCCAGAGGAGCCTGTTGCGGCTGCTGCACCCGAGCCTGTCAAAGCTCCAGAAGCCCCAGAACCTGCCAAGACAAAGAAAGAAAAAAGTCCTCCTGTTTCTGCTGCAGAATTAGAGCCCGAGAAACCGGGAGTTTTTTCTAGAGCGGTAGGTGGGATAACAAGCTTCTTTAGAGATCGACAGAAGAAATTCGAAGATGTAGAAAGAACGAAAGACAGCATTGCACGCAGGATAGAACCCAGTCGTCCGGGGTACAACGAAGAACGAGAAATGATTTTGGAGTTTGTAAAGATACAAAAGAAATTAAACGAACTTAAGCTGCTGAGAGGGATTAAAGAAAAAGATCTTATAGACGTATTCGAGAAATACTTTACAGCAGAAGATGCTTTATTGATAAGGGTTTTGAATTATGGAGACGTTATTTTAGAAAGAACCAGAGACCACGACTATAAATCTTTAGACCAAGAAGAGTTTTTGAGGGCAGCAAGAGAACAATTAACCCCAGAGATATTTAGGACGGTTGAGGACTTATTGGAGGCTTCAAAGAAAATAAGCAGACGAAAAGGTCAATTTAGAGGTGAGACGAATCTTACCGAAGAAGCAGAGCAATCCCCAGACCAACTTTTAAATAACGTCTTGACAAGAATGGAAAATTTTGATAAGATGTTGGCTCCTTATAAAAATAATGTTGAGGAAGCCATGAAAAATATCACCAAAGGTCCGGGAGATATTGGGATTGATAGATATGAGCAGGAACAAAATAAATATCAAAAAGAAGAGGAATACCTTGAGCGTCTGAAGAGTGATGCCTTGTTGCACGGACAGCTTTTGATGGATAATTTTTCGGACTTTCAAAAGTTTATGGACTTTGTTTGGTGGAACGACAACGTGAGCGAAAAGCTTCGTAGAATGGTCGAAATTAACTTTGACCCCGAGAATTACGACAGCAGCAAAGAACAAGAACTATATAAAGAGTTTCAAGCAAAGTTCCAAGACAAAAACTTTAAAATGTCTTCTTTGGGAGAAGTTTTGTATAAAATCTATGAGACATATGTTGAAACATATGATTGGAACAAGCTTATTTCTTATTTAAACGATTATTGAAATAATGTTTGAGAAGTGGCAGCATTTTCTGAAAGAATCGAAGCAAATGGAAGACTTTTATAAGAAGTTTAAGGTTTTTCTTGTCGGCGGTTCTGTCCGAGATTCGTTGCTCAACAGAGCATCACACGATGCGGATTACGTTGTTGTTGGTGCTACGCCACAAGACATGTTGGATGTTGGGTTTTCGCAAGTAGGAGCAGAGTTTCCTGTTTTTATTCATCCGAAGACGGGAGACGAATACGCCCTTGCTCGTTCGGAGAGAAAATCAGGAGAGGGGCACAAGGGATTTACTACGAATACGGAAGATATCCCAATTGAAAAAGATCTCGAGAGAAGAGATTTAACAATTAATGCCCTTGCTAGAATGATGCTTTCTTCTGGGGAATATGGTGATATCGTTGATCCATATGGCGGCAAGAAAGACATAGAAAATAAACTATTGAGACACGTTTCGGAAGCTTTTGAAGAAGATCCTCTTCGTGTCCTGCGAGTTGCGAGATTTGCAGCGCAACTTGATTTTTCCGCTGCTCCCGAGACAGAAGAATTAATGAGCAACATGGTTGGTCGGGGAATGCTGGACTCTTTAACTCCGGAGAGGATTTGGAAGGAGACGGAGAAGGCGCTATCTTCTGACAGACCAGATAAATATTTTGAGGTCTTGGCAAAGTGCGGGGCTTTGGACAGGTTTATGCCAGAGCTTTCAAAGCTCAGAGGAGTTCCGCAGCCGCAGCAATATCACGGGGAAAACGACGCTTGGATGCACACGATGGCTGCTGTAAGGGCAGCCAGAAGCATCACCAGCGATCCTGAGATTATTTGGGCTGTTGTTAACCACGATCTTGGGAAGGGAGCTACTTCCAAGGATGTTTTGCCGCATCATTATGGACATGAGATGGCGGGAATTCCTTTGGTTAAGGCGGCAAACGAAAGATTAAAGGTTCCTTCTTCTTTTTCTGATCTGGCTGAGATGTCGACAGAAAATCATATGCGGGTTCATATTGTAAAGAAGATGAGACCGGAGAAGGTTGTTGATTTGCTTTATAGAACCGACGCTTTTCGTAAGCCGGAAAGGTTTGAAAAGTTTTTGAGAGTTAGCGAGGCCGATGCACGTTCGCATAAGGGTCGGGAGTTTGAAGAGGGAGATTTTATCCGCAATGCTTTTGAAGTTTGCCGAAAGGTGAGCGCAAAAGAACTTGTTGACCAAGGATTTGTTGGGAAGCAGATTGGAGAAAAACTTCGACAAAATAGAATTGCGGCGTATAAGAATTATCTTCGTGGAGAGAACAAATAAATGAGGTCGCTTGTAGAACAAATTGTACAAGAAATTTTAGAGGGCTCCGGAACATTATTGGAAGACAAGGTTTCTTCTTTAAAGGAGAAGATTCCCGAGCAAACAGAACTGATCGACTTCTTTGCCTCGAAGGATCCAACAGGCAAACAGAAATACCTCGAATGGGCTTTGAAAAGAACTCTTCAAGGCAATGAAAGCAAAGAGCTGGTTGTGGATGCGTTCCTCAAGTTTGATCAGATTGGTCCTCGGCTGGAAAAGAAAGACATCAACCAATACGAATCTGCAGAAAGAGTCTTCGACGCAATCAACTATTACGAAACGGTGCAGCGGAGCGAGAGGTCAAAGGGGAAAGAGAAGAAGAAAACAGCGTATAAAGCGGCCGAGAGCGGAGAGGGGGAAAAAGTTCCCACAAAAGCTAGTCATTTGTCTTTGGAAGAAATTATTTTGCAAGAAGTATTAAAGCACAAAGTTGATGAAATGGCTTTGTCAAACCTGGAGAGTGTTGACGATCCCTTTGCCGAAGAGCTTATTTCTGCTTTAAGAAAAGGGAAAAAGACAGCCGTTGTTTATCATGGAACTTCAACCAAACATTTTTGGAGTATTATAAAGAATGGGTTTGTTTTTAGCCCAGAGAGAAAAAACTGGGAAGGTACATCTCCGGGAACATATTTTTCTTTTAACATAAGAAGGGCTGCTGAATATACTTTAAAGCCAGTTGAAAAGGCTGGTGGAGAAGCGATTATTTTTGTCTTGGAACTTCCTCTTAAAGAGCTTGAACGAGATTTGGACGACTCTGATGCTTGGGATAAGAACACTCATTTCCAATCTGTTGTAAGAAAAGAAATACAACCAAGGATGATAACTGGTGTTATTTATCCTGTTCGTCCATTTGAGAGCGGAGAAACTCCCGAGACGCCAATTAAAAAGTTTATTGCTCAGGTCCAAAATGGAAAGATAAAAGAGATTCCTCCCGACGAGGAAGGAACAGAGGGGCGCTTTAAAAAGGCAACTCCCGAAGAGATTGAGTGGGCAGTTGTTCAATATGTTCAAGACCTTATTCAATATACCTCTTTTGATATGCACAATTTCGGGCAAGAGGGAGTAAAATTAAACTCTTTGGTGCTTAGGAAGGTCGTTGAGGAGGGGTGGCCGAAGATTAGTGCGTGGACTGGAGAAGATTGGGTCAAGTATTTAGAGTCTGTTTATAAGAAAAAAAACGAAGAAGAATACTATAAAGAGCAGAGAGAGTTTACAGTTCCTCTTTGGAGAGTGATTAAAAAATATACAGCAGATATTGAAGCATTTAACAAGTTTCGTCTAGGAAAGACGAAATAAAGGAGAAAGTGAATAAAATGTCAGGTGATGATATCCGTGAGCAAATTAAGGAAATGTATCGAGAGATTATTTCCGAAAACCTTGGTCTTAACAAGTTGTTGGAACAAGATGCTCCTCCGGGAAGAGAAATTGATCGGAATCAGGCGGTGATGAATGAGAAAATTCAGGAATATTACGAAGGTATTCTTGATGATCAGAATGAATTCTATGACAACGTAATGATGTATGTCTATGAAAACGGGGAACAGATGGGTCTAGATAAATACCCAGAGTTTCCAGAAGACGGCTCTGATTTAAACAAACTAAGCACCTTTGAAAGTAGAATGCGGCAGAGTTTAAAATCAGCAGGGAAAAAGAAACTACAAGGTCTTGCTGGACAAATTCAAAATCTGACTCTTCGTGTTGCTACAGCCATGGCCAACCAAGACCTCCAAGAGGTTTTGAAATAAGAAAGAGAAAAAATGAAAATTATAGGTCTTGATGTAAGTACATCTATTACTGGATGTGCTGTACTAGATGAGAATGGTGACGTATTAGAATCAGCGGCTTGGAGAACCGAGAAGCTAGAGGGTCTTGAAAAAAAAGCAGACTTTATTCACGACCAAATAGATAAACTTTCCGAGAAATACAAAGGCGATTGTATAGTTTATATCGAAGATTGTGCAAAGAAGTTTTCTTTTGGTAAGTCTTCTGCACAGACTCTGCGTATTTTATCTCAATTTAACGGGATGATTACTTATATTTCTCACATGTATTTTAAAAGAGTAGAAAAGCTTACTCCCTCAAGAGCAAGAAGCCTGTGCGGAGTAAAGGTTAAAAGAGGAGAAAACGGAAAAGAGAAGGTATTTGATTTAATCAAAAAAGAATCTTGGTTTTCTTATAAAGAAACAGCGAAGGGCAATCCGGAACCAGGCACCTACGATAGGTGTGACGCTTTGATTATGGCAAGAGCGGGTTTAAAAGAATGCTCTCCTCTCAACAAATAGAAATTCTTAAAAACGTTTTAGGCGAATACGACTTAAAAAAAAGAGGCACAGAGCTATATTTTTATTGTCCATATTGCGAACACTATAGAAAGAAATTTGCAATCAACATTGAAAGCGGCAAGTTTCATTGTTGGAAGTGTGAAAAATCTGGGCATTCTGTAGAAAAGCTTGTTTGGAGATTTGGCGATGCAGCAAATCGACAAAAATGGGAAGGTCTATCTGGAGGGTCATTAGATTTTGATTTGTGGGAAGAGTTTTTTGGGAAAGAAGAAGAAAAAGAAAAAGAAGTGTTTCTTCCCGAAGAATATATTTCCCTTATTGGGAATTTGAATTCCCAAGAGCCAAGAAAATATTTGTCCTCTCGCGGAATAACAGAAAAAGACATCTGCTTTTATAAGATTGGGTACTGTAAAGAGGGGGAATACGCCAACAGAATCATATTTCCTTCATTTGATAAAGACGGCAAACTTAATACGTTTGTTGCCAGAGCATACAATAGGAAGCCGTGGCCTGTTTATACGATGCCAGAGATAAAGAAAAAGAAGATCATTTTTAATGAACTTTATCTTGATTATACAAAGCCAATTGTTTTAGTAGAGGGGGTATTCGATGCGATAAAAGCCGGGAACAATTCTGTTCCTCTTCTTGGCTCTTACTTGAGAGAAGATTATGCGATTTTTAAAAAGCTATTAAAAGAAAAGGTTCCGTTTGTTTATTCGGCTTTAGATCCAGATGCGGAGGAAAAAGAAAAAAACAATAATCTTCTTTTAAAGAGGCACGGAATCGAAGTCAAAAAGATTGATATTTCGGGGTATAAAGACCCAGGAGATATGACAAAGATGTCTTTCATTGAAAAGAAAGAAAAATCTTTTATTATTGACGACGTTTATTATTTAGAAAGGGCAATAAAAGGCGTTTAAATGAAAGTAGCGACATTGGCTGATACGCACATTCATAACTTTAAGTTTTTTGAAGAATACCAAGAAGTTTTTGAAAAAATCTATGCTTCTTTGAGAGAAGAAAAACCAGATTACATTGTTCATCTTGGGGATCTTCTTCATACAAAGAATCAAATCAGTCCTGAAGCAATTGAAATTGCAGCTAACTTTCTTTCTTCTCTGTCCGACATTGCAGAAACATTTGTGATAGTTGGCAACCACGATTACAACATTAAGAATCCTTCTCGACAGGATTCCATTTCTCCTATTGTTAGTGCTTTGGGTAAAAAGAATCTAAGAGTTCTAAAATATTCGCAAGAGATTTTTTTGCAAAATAAGGTTGCGCTAAACGTGTTCTCTATTTGCGATCCGGAGAATTGGAGGCCGGAACCTTCAAATCCTGACTTGATTAACGTTGCTTTATTCCACGGTGTAGTAAAGGGTTCTTGTACTGAGTTGGGCCATTATTTAAAAGATGGTGACATAGAGATAGACGACCTTAAAAACTTCGATTATGGCTTCTTTGGGGACATCCACGCTTCTAATTATTGTCTTGAAGCAGATGGTAGATTTAGATACGTTGGTTCAACTGTGCAGCAGAACTTTGGAGAGCAGGACAATAAGGGATATCTTCTTTGGGATATCGAAGACAAAAGAAAGTTTTCTGTAAAGCACATTATTGTACCTAATCCCAAGCCGTTTGTTTCTGTTATGGTAACTCGCGGCAAGATGCCGAAGCTTTCTTTGAAAGAAAACTCGAGACTTAAAGTCTCCTCTGATGAGAGAATCCCCAGCAATGAGTTTAAAGAGATTATAGACTTTATTAAACAAGAGTATAAGCCGTTTTCTATTATTACCTCCAATGGTAAATCGGAAGCGATCAAATTCTCTATTAAGAAAGGCTCCGCTTTTTCTGAAAACATTAGGGATTTGGCGGTGCAAGAGAAGTTTATTAATCGCTTCTTGGAGAAAAAGAAAGTTCCGGAAGAGAACATAAAAAAAGTTCTAGATTTGAACAGAGGTTACAATTCGTTTAGCGACGAAGATGAAGTTGTACGAGGAATACGATGGAAACTAAGAAGACTCGAATGGGACAATTTGTTTAACTACTCTGAGGGTAATTATATTGATTTTGACAAGTTAAAGGGGGTCGTTGGACTTATTGCAGGAAACAGATCAGGAAAGACATCTGCAACAGAGGCTTTATTATATGCTGTGTTTAACAACATATCTAAAAACAGTAGAAAGTCCTATAACATTGTCAACCAAAACAAAACAACAGGTCGTGCCTCTTGTGCCATAGATGTTGACGATAAGACCTTTTTGATTAATAGGAATATCGTTAAGAAGTCCGAAGAAGACAAAGAGGCGAAGACGACGGTTGAGTTTATTTGCGAGGCCAAGGATGAAGAGTTTAACACTCTGATAGAAAAGTCTCGTGTTGAAACCGATAAACACATAAGAAGATATTTTGGAACACTTGAAGACTTCATGTTGACTTCTTATTCATCTCAGTTCGAATTTCTTACCTTTATAAAAGAAGGATCAACAAAGAGAAAAGACATATTAAATAAGTTCTTGGACCTTGACTTTTTGAAGAAGAAGTATGAGGCTTGTAAGGATGATAGCCAGGAACTAAAGTCCCACATTAAAAAGAACGAAGGTCGTAATTTTGGCGAGGAGATAGAGGAGACAAAAAGAAAGTTGTCTTCTAATCTTGACGAATCGGAAAACATTATTTCTTTGACGACAGAGCATAACAGAATGCTGGAGGTATGTTCAAGGCAGATAGCTGAAATAGATGCTTTTGTTTCTTCTGTATCGTCAGAGGTTATAAACGGAGAGGGGTTGGAGCAGGAGGTTCTGTCTCTTGTGGAAGAAAGAACGGCGCTGGTGAAATCTAGAGAGGAAACAACAAGACTAATAGAGAAGAAACAAAAAGAAAAGAGCGTATTGGAAGCCTTTTTGTCGATGAAAGACAAGGGGTTGTATGAGAATGAGATTGTTCTATTACGTTCACAAAAGACCCAGCTTCAAGCCTGCGAGAAAGACAAAGAACACGTTATAAAAGACATTTCAAAATGCGAAAAAAGAGAACGGCTTTTGACAGAAGTACCTTGCGGAGAGTCTTTTAAAGAATGCAAATTTAAGACAGATGCTTATAGCGCAAGAGAAGAGCTTCTGAGACTCAAGAGTGGTCTATCTGTTTTGGATAAGCAGATCGCAGAGCTTATGGCCCAAGGAATAGATGATAATCTTCGCAAATGCCAGGGTTTTCTGGAAGAAATTAACAAGAATACGATCAAGAAACACTCTTTGGACAAGGATATATCGGAATTTGTGGCGAGAGTCGCCAAATATGATTTAAAAATCCACGAAATTGATTCTAAAATAGAGAAGAATGAAGCAGAATCAAAGAAATTCCAAGAGAACAAAGAATTATTTCTGAAAATTAAAGAAAAAACGAAGAAAAAGACCGAAATCGAGCTAAAAAAGAAGAAGAATGCTGAGAAGCTGGAAGAAGAGAACAAGAAGCTTACGGCCCTATACCGAGAAAGAGGCTCAGAGGAACAAAAATTAAAGAGTTTGGAGCAAGGTTGGGTAGAATTGAGAGCGGCAAGAGATAAGTACGCGATTTGTGAGTATTATCTTGAGAGTATGCACGTTAACGGGATTAGCTATGACATCATCCGAGAAACTTTGCCAACAATAAATGAAGAAATAAACAAAATCTTGTCTAATATTGTTAAATTCAATGTTATTCTGGCGACAGAGGACGATAGGCTAGAGGTTTACATACAGTATCCGAAATATTCGGCCAGGTTGATAGAAATGGCTTCTGGAATGGAAAAGACGTTGGCAAGCTTGGCAATTAGATTGGCTTTGATAAAGTCTTCTTCTTTGCCGCAGCCAAACTTCTTTATTATGGATGAACCGTTGGTGTCTTTGGACTCAGAAAACTTGAATGAGTTTTCAAAGGTATTTGAGTTGTTGAAGGAACAGTTTGACATTGTTCTTTTGATTACACACATTCAAGAGCTTAAGGATGTTGTTGATCATCAAATCTCAATTGATAAAATTGATGGTTATGCTCACATAGAGGTATAAAGTGGAAGCAGTTTTACAAAAAGTTTGGGTTTTTTTGAAAAGCTATTGGTATGTTCCACTGATTGCTGTTCTTATTGTTGTTGTCGGCGTTGTTTCGAGGGAAACAGCAAAAGATTTGTGGGTTGCTGTGAAGGAAGCTCACGATTCCTACAAGAGGGAGCGAGCGCAGCTTAACGATCTTGATAAACAAAAACGAGAGAAGAAAGAAAAAGTAGAACAGCAATATTCTGCTGTTGTTAAGACGCTAGAGGAAAAGGCTAAAGTTGATGTAAAGAAGTTGGACGAAGGCAAACAAAAAGAAATTAAGGAGATGTCTGAGAAGTCGGAAGAAGAGCTGGCAAAGTACCTTCAAAAGGAATTCGGCTTGGTTTACGTGAAAAGGGTGGACAAATGAGTAAGATTGTTTTTTTGAGCTTATTTGTTTCGTCTTTGGCTATGGGTCAGACCGACCCTGTTTTTACTATTTTGAAAAAAGGGGAAGCAGCTCCGTTTGAAGGCTATTTGATGTCTAAAGAGGCAGTAATTAAGATGTCTGTTGATAAAAACTATGAAATCTCGAAAAGGGAACTAGAAATAAAGCTTGAAATGGATAAAGAACTTAAGCAGAAGCAGTTCGAGATAGATACTTTGAAAATAGAGGTTGAATCTCTTAAAAAAGAAAGAGATCTCGTTTCGGATGTTAAAGAAAAAGAAATTGTAAAGTTAAATGATATTATATCGAAAGCGCCAACAGATTATTCCTACGCTTGGTTTGCGGGTGGGACCATGGTCGGGGTGATCACGTCTGTGGCAATATTCTGGGCGGCTGTACAAACTGCGCAAAATTAATGTCGATTATCCACGAAAAGCTTAAAAAAGACCCTCATTATCTTTTTAAACTTGAGCAGGAAATTGCCAAGAAATACGGCCAAGATGCGATTAAAAGCCTCCGAGAGTGGGATGAGGGAAAAGACGAAGAATATCATCAACAGATTAAAGAGATGTATGACAAGTGGAAAGAAAGACAAGAAGCGGGCGAAGTGCTCGAAAATAACGGATATTTAGTCAAAGGAAAACTATTTAATAAAGAAGCGAGAACTTGTCGTTTGTGCGGCAGGCATTCGTTTTCTACCGAAGATGACCCTACGTTGTTTCGGTATAAGGTTTGTGCAGAGTGTTTTGATAAGAAGGCTTCGAAAATCTTGCGAGAGGGAAAAATCTAATGGCTAAAGATATTTATGAGATTGTGAAGGGACTAAATCAAGCAGCATCGCATGCTGTTCCGGGAGCCTTGAATAAAAAAGGTGAAGTGAGAGAAGACCTTCCCATCGGTGGAAAAAATGATGGGTTCCGGGTTTCTTTTTCCGGTAACAAGATGCTGGTAAAGCTTCAATCGGAAGTGACTCTTGATGAAGTTTCCGAGAGAGAGAAATTTCTTAAAGAAGTCTCAGATAAATTTGATGACATTCTAAAATTTCTCAAAAAAGAATATAAAGACATTACAGGCAAGAGCATTGCTCTAAAGCTTGTGACAAAAGAAAACCCCTTAGTTCAAAGTCTTTCTCGTCTACGCTCTTGGGTGCAAGCCCAGAGAGTTTATGAGATTTCTGGTACAGAGACAGAAGAAGTTCCAGAATATGGTAGAAAGATTGATGAGTCTCTTGCGAAATTTATTCACGAGAACAAAAGGAAACCCTTTTCTGATTGATCCCTAAGTCTAAGCAAGAAGCAAAGCAAGAACTAGAGCATTGTAAGCAAGATCCTGCTCACTTCATTCGAAATTACGTAACAATCTCGCATCCTGGAAAGGGATATATTCCCTTTATTTTATACGACTTCCAAGAAGAGCTATTATCAGACTTCTTAAAGTTCGATAAGAACATTATTTTAAAAGCTCGACAGTTGGGCATTTCAACATTAGTTGCGGCTTATGTTGGTTGGCTGCTTTTGTTTCACCGTGGGAAGGATGTTTTAATTCTTTGTACAGATCAAAAAAAGGCAACAACGATTTTACGTAAGATTAAGATTCTTATGGAACGCTTGCCGAAGTGGATGCAGGCTTTGGCGGTTACAAAGGCTGACAATCAAACCTCGATTGAACTGGTAAATGGTTCTCGTGTGGTTGCCTCCACCACGACCAAGAAGTCTGGTCGTTCTGATGCTCTTTCTTTGCTTGTAGTAGACGAAGCTGCGCACATTGAGCAAATGGAAGATGTTTGGACAGCTATTGAGCCTGCGACAACGGTTGGTGGAGGGCGTTGTATTGCTTTGAGTTCTCCTAATGGGGTTGGAAACTGGTTTTATGATGTTTATTCCAACTCACGAGTTGGGAAAAACGACTGGCATTATACCGATTTGCCGTGGCAAGTCCATCCCGATAGGGACCAGAAATGGTTCGAGAAGGAAACAAGAGAACTTTCTCCACAACAGATTGCGCAAGAGTATTCTTTGAGCTTTAATTCTTCCATCAATACGTTTATAACGCCCGAGAGAATAAAAGAAATGTTTGATGGGACCAGAGAGCCAATAGATAAGGCTGGTTTTGATAGAAATTATTACGTTTGGCAAAGACCGATGCCCAATAGAAAGTATTTTATTTCCGCAGATGTTGCAAGAGGAGACGGCTCTGATTACTCAGTTTTCCACGTATTTGATACAGAAACGATGTATCAAGCTGCAGAATATCAGGGGAAGCTGCCGACAGAAATGTTTGCAGAGCTTTTGTTTAATGTTGGGATGGAATATGGATTTTGCATGGTTGTGGTGGAAAATAACGTTTATGGAAGCGATGTTCTGACGAGAATGATTGAGAGAGAGTACCCCAATCTTTACTTTACCAGAAAAACCACAATGGAGTATGTGGAACACTACGCTGCGATGGGGCGAGAAGACACAATACCGGGATTTGTTACTACTGTTCGTTCAAGACCCTTAATTCTTGCCAAGTTGGAGCAGTATCTTAGAAACGGATTTGCTTCAATTAACTCTAAGCGTTTTTGTGGCGAGTTGGAGACTTTTATTTGGAAAAATGGTAAGCCAGAAGCGACATCTAAAAGTAATGATGATTTAATTTTAGCAGCAGCAATTGCCTGCTATGTTCGCGATGTGGCTTTGGTAGCCGATCAGAAGGGAATAAGTGACAAAAAGGCCCTTTTGGGAGGCATTTTGTTATCTACGGATGCGCTAGACACTAGAATTCCAGGAATGCGAGGTTACGACAGGAATAAAGACCCGTTTAAAACCTCTCAAAAAAGTGAAACAATTGGCGGTCTACCTTTGAGGATTTTTATGGGTTAGGTTCCATAAACTATAAAAAAAGGCAAAGTTTTCCTCTAATTATGATAGACGCTTAAGGGCGAGGTTTTTCCATGGCGAAATATAAAAAGTCTATGTCTTTTAAGGGCAATCCCAAGAATCCGGAGTCGGACCTTTTCAAAAGGCTGACAAGGTTCTTTTCCGGTCCTATAGCAGATTATCGTTCTCAAGTTCCAAGAGAACTAAAGCGAAGACAACTAAAAAAATATAAGTTTACTAATTCTGCTGGTGGTGATTTCGCAAAAAGCATGCACAATCCGTTTTCTGCTTTGCAAACGGAATATATGGTCAATCAAGACAGATTGATGCGCTATGCCGATTATGAACAAATGGAGTACATGCCTGAAATAAGTTCTGCTTTGGACCTTACTGCAGATACCATGACTACGTTTAATCACATGGAGCCGATTCTAAGATTAGATAGTCCCAACCAAGAGATAAAGTTTATTTTAAAGGACTTGTTTTACAATATTCTTGCGGTAGAACAGAATCTTCACGGTTGGTGCAGATCACTTTTGTCCAAGGGTGATTTCTTTTTGTATCTTGATGCGGTCGAAGGGTTGGGCATTAAGAACGTCTTGGGGCTTCCTGCAAGAGAAATGGAAAGACTAGAAGGTCTAGACGAAGATAATCCGAGTTACGTTCAGTTTCAGTGGAACACTCAAGGAGCTACCTTTGAAAGCTGGCAAATGTGCCACTTTAGAATTCTTGGGAACGATAGATATCTTCCATATGGAAGTTCTTTCCTTGACGCATCGCGTCGTATTTGGAAACAGCTTCAACTATTAGAAGACTTTGTTATTTCCTATCGCATTGTTCGAACACCAGAAAGAAGAGTATTTTATATTGATGTAGGAAACATTCATCCTGATGAAATTGAGCCTTATATGAAGAAGGTTCAAACAGAGATGAAGAGAAGATTTCTTGTGGATGAGAACACAGGAGAGGCTAACTTAAGATTTAACCCTCATAGTATAGAAGAGGATTACTTTATTGCTGTTCGAGGAGACAAATCGGGGACAAAGATTGAGTCTGTTCCTGGCGGCCAATTTACAGGTGATATTGAAGATATTGAGTATCTAAGAGATAAATTGTTTTCTGCTTTGAAGATCCCTCAATCTTATCTCTCGAAGGGGAAAGACGGTTCGGCAGAGGATAAAACAACTCTTGCACAAAAAGATTTGCATTTCGCGAGGACTGTACAAAGATTACAAAATTCTGTAGTGTCTGAACTTCGCAAAATGGCAACTGTTCACTTGTTTCTACTAGGATTTACAGGTAGGGATTTATTGAATTTTGATATCAAGTTGAACAATCCATCGAAGATCGCCGAAATGCAAAGCCTCGAAGAGTGGCGCACAAAGTTTGATGTTGCAAGTGCAGCCACCGAAAACTTCTTCTCTCGCAGGTGGATTGCGAAGACGGTCTTTAATCTTTCCGATGAAGAGATTGTCCGCAACAACAGAGAGAGATTTTTTGATATGAAGCTGGATGCTCTTCTTGCCGAGCACGAGCCGCAGGAAGAGGGCGGAGGCATGGGGCTTGGCGGCGGGGAAGACGCTGGCGGCATAGATGATATTTTTGACGACACGGCAGATGAAAAAGACAGCGACACTGCGGTTCCCGGCAAAGAAGAAGATATTCTTCTTGCCTCTCCGGGGAAAGATGTTGGCGGCATAGGCGATCCCGCTGCCAAGAGAACAGAAAAACTCTTACCTGGAACAAAATATACGACTCCTGGGGCGAAAGGAAAGGCTTATACAAAGAGACACGACGCGAGAGAAATGGGCGCAAGACAAAGAAATATTATGGCTCTCACAAGTAGAGAAACGGCATCTAATACGCCAAGAAACGTATTTAAAGGACTTTCAGGACTGACTTCGTTATCAAGAGGGATTTTAGAGAACAAAGAAGAAGTGGAAGAAGAGTTTCTTCGCAATAGCGGAGAGATTCAGGATGTTCTAAGAACTCTTGAAAAAATTAAAGAAGATAAGAAATTCTTGAAAGAGGAAGTGAACAAAAATGACAGCAATGATGACGACGAAAACTAGTATGAAGCATAATAAAAAGAGGAATTCGGCGTTTCTATATGAAGTGCTGGTGCGTTGTCTAACTGCTGCCTCTCTCAAGGGTGACGATAGCAAGAAGAAAGTAATTGTTTCTCTTCTTCGAGAGCATTTTTCCAAAAGTACACTTCTTTGGAAAGAATTGTCTTGTTATCGAATGGTGTTTGAAGCGAAGGTTTTAAAAGAGTCTGTCGTCTCGCGAATGTTGGAAGAGGCCAAGAGAGAATATGATAAAATTTCAACCAAAGATCTGTTTGTAGAGCAAAGTCGCTTGATTCGAGCGGTCAATACAAAGCTTGGCTCTGATGTTTTTTCTGTATATGTTCCAAAATATAAAGAACTTGCGACAGCATATCAAATCTTCAATAGAAAAGTTCCTATTACAGAACAGATTCTTTTGGAAAATCGTTTAATTTCTGCTTTATGCGAAGACAAGAAAAAAGAAGAGGCTGGAGTTGATGTTGATGCTCTAACCTTCAAGATTCTTGTTGAAAAATTCAACAAAACTTATGATACCTCTATCTTAAAAGAACAACGTCAGGCTTTGAGTTATTATATTTACTCTGGAATAGATGGTGGAATAGAGTTGCGGGCTTTTCTGAACGAAGAAATTTCTCGTCTTCGTGAAGTAATTTCGAGTAATAAAGAAATTAATGAAGATGCAGCGATGAAGGAATCTTCAACCAAGATATTGGAGTTTTTGGGTTCTTTCAAAACAAAGAAGGATTATTCCGAAGAAGACTTGGAGAAACTATTTGAGGTGCAGGAGATTGTGAGAGAGGCTGAGACAAGCAATTCAGAAAAAGTAAGTCGTTCTGTTGCAAAAGATGTTGGTGAAGGTCTTGGAATGAGTTGGTCTGAATATAATTTAGACGAGTTTTATAAAGGTATGAATACCGAGCTGGAACATGGCAAAAAAGATCCTCAAACCAACATCACAAGCGACAATCTAGAAGAAACTGGGAAAATCGCTTTAGCTCATTTGAAAGAAAAACCAGATTATTATACTCTTCTTAAGAAAGTTGAAGGCAAGAAGGAACAAAATTAATGGCTATCAAAGTAACCGTTTCCAAGGACGGCGGAACACAGCCGGGACAACAAGAAAAACCGAAGGGTCCGCCTCCTAAGTTTCCCATTCGCCTTCGTATTCGTAAGATGTTAAATGGCGATTTGCTGATTATGGATAGTGAAGATATCGACATTATTCTGATGAGAGCAAAGAAAAAGATTCTTACTCTTCCCAAAGATCAACTTACGGATGAGGTATATGATTGCCAAGATAGATTTTTTAAATTCCTTTCAAAAAAGGGTGTTATTGACGCTAGCACAGTACAGGCAGCAAACATCTTTGGGTCAATCGAGGGGAAAATAATGTCCTCCGATGATGATGCAGAACAAATAACTCTTTTTGCAATAAAGAAGTTTCTTATGTCAGAGGAACCGTATGAGGAGATGAGAGAGAAGCTCCAAAGAGAAGAAGAATTAAGACTTACAGACCCGGATCCTTCAACAGAAGAGGGGGAGGTTCCCCACGATCCAAACAAGGGGAACATGCCCAATCCTATGATGGGGATGAATGGTTCTGGAAATGGCTATTTTTGGGAGAGTTTAGATAAAACTCAGGGAGATAAATAAGTGGAAAAAGAAATTCTCAAACAGATTTACAATCTAGCAAAAGAGATTGCATCTGAGACTTCGAACGAGAGAGCTGGCAAGCATGCTATGGCAATTTTAAGTCTTACGAAAGACCTTGCAGAGAAACTAGCTGCTGGTCCGAAAGCAAGACCCAATATTGATACGCAAGATGCAGCAGATTCTTCGGTTGTTCGGGGTGCGGCACAATACAATCAGCCCTATAAGAACGAGTCTCTGAAAAAGATGATTTCTGAAGCTATTCAAAAGTGGGCGAAGAAACACGGCAAGAAGAAATAATGCTAACGAATTTATTTATTTTTGTCTTGGCGACGTGGGGAATGACGAGCATTCTTGTGTACGGCCGCATTTTCAACGCAATAAGACCAAAAAATAAGTTCTTTCATTGCCCGCAGTGTGTTGGGTTTTATGTCGGGGTAGCTGTGTTTCTTTTCATGTGGTTTTTTGGAGCATCTTTTGTGGCGAATCTGTGGGTTGGATTGGCAACAGGCCCTTTTATTGCGTCTGCTGTTAGTTATTTTATGACAATGGTTGTAGACGACGATGGAATTAGATCGCATAAAAAATTAACTCTTAAGGGAGAAACAAGAAATGTTAAATTACCAAAATCCTCCAATAAAAAAGTGGATGAATAGAAGAGCGGTTGCGAGGTGCGCGAAAGGGTGCTGACGAGGTAAAAATGATGGCTAAGATATTACTAAAAGAGTTCTTTAATTTATGTCCGGATGGTCGGTGTGGGTTGGATCTTCTCACCGAAGAAGAACGGCATGAAGTAAAAAACGGGGCGATGTATCTGCAAGGGGTTTGTCAAAAAAAGGACACACGTAATCAAAACTCTCGTCGGTATCCCTCCGATGTGTTGGAGCGCGAAGTTAACAACTATTTGAAATTAGTGAAAGAAAACAGGGCGTTAGGAGAATGTGACCATTCGGAGAACGAAGTTGTTAATTTAAAAAACGCTTCCCATCTGATAACGAATTTGTGGTGGAAGGGGAACGATTTGTGGTGTAAGGCGAAGGTTCTGTCCACCCCTGCTGGACAAATATTGCGCTCTTTGGTTAACGATGGGGTGCAGTTGGGTATTTCTTCTCGTGCTCTTGGGTCTTTGAGCGAAGGTGGAGATGGAACAAAGATTGTGGGGGACGACCTCCAACTTATTTGTTGGGATTTTGTTTCTGAGCCTTCTACTACTGGAGCTTTTATGCATATTGCCGAAGGATTACAAAGAAAATATTATACAAACGTTGAAACAAAAGCTGATAGAATTAATAGATTGATCAATGACTTTGTAAGGGGTGCATAAGCATGGCTGCATACAACAAAGAAGATTTAAAAAGAATTATTAAACCTTTGATTCAAGAGTGTATCAAAGAGGTTATTTTTGAAGAAGACGGCATTCTGTCCAAGATTATTGCGGAGGCAATTCGGCCAATAGTTGACGCTCAAGAGATGTTGTTAGAAACCGTCCGTTCTTCTGCAGCAAATAAAAATGTTCCTTCTCCGGTACATTTCGGCGGAGAAGAAAGAAAAAGAAAGCTGGCAGAAACAACAGAGCCTCTTGGCTATGGACAGATGGCAGATGGTTTCCTACAAGAGGCAAAGAGTGTCCGAAGACCAAAAGAACAGCCAAGACAAAAAGAAAGTATTGTCGAAAGCCTTGGACGACAGATGAGCGTTGAGATGAAGAATCCAACTCCAGAAGCTGGCGGAGGATATAATCCTTTGGCCATGGCTCAAGCAAATGGTGCAATTCAGGGAGCGGGTGTTGATGTTGAGGGTTTGTTTAGTTTTTTAAAGGCGAAAGCCGGAAAGCAATAGATAGGTATTAAAATGGCAATTCACGTTCAGGTTGATTCGTATGCAGATGAGGGAAACGAAAGACTCGTGAAGAGGTTTTTGAAGAAATGTAAGAAAGAAAATCTTCATCAAATCTTCATGGAGAAGTGTTGTTGGTGCAAGAGATACGAAAAGAAAAGCGTTCGAGATAGAAGAGAGAAAAACTTTCAAATATGGCGACATAAAAAGCGTATGGAAGAAGAAAAAGAAAACGATAAGAAGTGCGAGAGATAGTTATATCAAGGAGAGAGAATAAAAATGAGTTCTAGATATCAACCAAAAGCAGGAATCGGGATGGCCGGTCGATGGATGGTCCCTGGAGAAGCTTATTGGCTAAGACATAAATTTGCTACTGGGGCAGGCGTGCAAGAGATAAAAATAGATTTTCCTTCTTTGACAAGAAGTATTACAATTTTTAATGAAACCTCCAATAATGCTGCCGCTATCATGAGAATTCACAGCAGCGCAAGGACCGGGGATTTGGATGTTGTTGCTGCTGATCTAACGGGACATAATTTTCAGATTAAGCCCGGAGAATCATTTTCTTTTGATCTAAAGGCAGGCTTTGTTTATGTGAGTGTTGATGATGCTTCTGCTGCAGATGCTTTTTTTGATCTATATGCAGAAGTAACTGGCGTGACCGATGTTAACTTTGTTCACAGCACAGAGGGCGTTAGTAGCTAAAGTTTTGTAGAGGAGAGAAAAATTAATGTCTTCTAGGTTTTTTTCATATAATTCAAGCACAAGTACAGGAACGGGCACGGGGTATACAGAGGTAACGTCTTCTTGTGCTCTTGGATTAAATACAATAGAAGCGACAGATATGTCTGGTTCCTATCTGGCTTTGTATGAATATTATCTCACCTCTGGTTCAACAGCTAGGGCTGGGCTTGTTCATGCTTTATATATGTCTAGTTCGGCCGGTGGAGCTTCTGCTTCCTATCAAGATTCTGGCCCTGCTGATATTGGAAGTTTTCCAACAGCCTCTGTGTATGTTGAAGCATCAAGTTCATATCTTAACTTTATTGTTTCGTCTTCTGTTGCGGCAATGTCTGCAACTGTAAATAGAATAACGTTTTAGCGAGGAATAAGTTGTGAAAAAAGAAGCGTTTTTTGGAATAGGGTTTATAACTTTATTTATTGGGTTTCTTGTTGCGGCAAATACTATCTTTCGGGATGGTATTACGTTGCCAAACAACGAATTCTTTTCTGCTTTTAATGCGGCAGGCTCTGCTACTGTTGATGTTTTAAAAGTTAATACGAGCGACAGGGGAGAGTTTGGTGTAGATACGGAAATAGGTGCAGTAACTTGTTTGGAAGATTATGGTGCCGAATGCGTTATTGGAGATTTATCTATTTCTGCAACTCCTGTCGCAGGAACAGAAGAAAGTATTGAAGTAAGAATAGACGGCACAGGACATACTAAATTTTATTGTGAGACAGATGGTTCTGGTGCTGCACAAAATTGCAAGACGGAACTAACTCACGATTTGGATTTAAATTCTGGTCTTATTGCATCTAGAATTGCGGTTGCTGCTGCAACATATTCTGCAACAGGAACATATGTTTTAATTGGCGTTACATATACCACAACAGCAGCAGTTACGGTGACTTTGGATACGGATGCTGTGGATGCGGGAAGAGTAATAATAATTAAAGATGAAGGTGGCGGGGCTGGAACAAGAAATATTACTGTTGATACCGAAAGCACAGAATTAATTGACGGTCAAGCAAGCATATTAATAGCGGAAAATTACGGTGTTGTTAGGTTATATTCCAACGGCACCAATTGGTTCATGTGGTAATAAAGGACTCGCAAGAGGAGAAAAAATAAATGGATTTGAGAGCTAAGTCTTCAAATGATTATAGATGGGACGATTTGAGAATCGCAATGTCTTCTGTTAAAGTTGCTGGAGTTCACGATCCAAACTTCGCAAAACTAACAGGAAGCGGAGCGACAGATGGGGTTTATACATATTTCTTCGATCCTGCGACAGAAGAAGAAGTTTATTTTGAGACTCAGATGCCTCACGATTGGTATCAGGGCTCTTCCATTTATCCTCATATCCATTGGTGTCCTACCTCAACAGGTTCAGGAAACGTGGTTTGGGGTTTGGAATATACTTTAGCTTCCGTGAGTGGAACCTTTGGACAAACTGTTCTTATGTCTGCTTCTTTCGCAGCAACAGGAACAATAAATTATCATCAAATGGCAATTTTACCTTCGATGAGTATGTCTGGAAAAACTATTTCTTGTATTATCTTCGGAAGATTATATCGAGCTGCGGCAGATGGTGGAGATACATATGCAGAAGATGCGGCAGCTATTTCTTTCGACTTCCATTATCAAAAAGACGATAGAGGAAGCTATAATCAATATACGAAATAAATAAGATATTAATTAGAGGTTTTGTAATGTCCACAACAGAGAAAACAAAGCAAGAAAAAGAATCTAGAGCAAAGGAACTACTAGTTGGCCTTGGACTGGCAGCCATTGTAGCTGCCGGTGGAACGACAGCATATTTAAATTTATGGGATACACATGTTGCAGTTGAAGCAACAAAAGGCCGAGACGTAAATAAAATCAAAGATAAACAAGTTGAAAAGCAATATTGCGGACATATAAAAAATCCTCTAACAGAAGAGACTTTCTATTCTTGCACAAACGCAAAATTAGAAGAAGTAAAGACAGGTTTGTTAAATAACATGATTATATTAAAGTATTGCGGCACTGTATCTGAGAAATTAGAAAAGTGTCCGGAATGGCCAGCAGAACAATTATCTTCATGTTGTTGTGTACCTCCTTTGGTAGTAGTTGACGATTGTTTTTGTGGAACAATAGAAACTGTCGTTGATGCTGATACTGGCGAGACACAAGAAAAAGAAATATTCTCTTCGACAGACAGAGCTTTGCAATGCACAAATGGGTATGTGACAGGAGGACAAGAGACTTCTTGTGTTGTTAATGATCCTTCTTTAAATTGTGTTGTCTGGCCGATGAATGTGATGTCAGGGGAAAATCCTGGCAAGATAGCAAAACAAAAAACTGTTGAAAACGAAGGGGAATAGCAGAGAGAAGTTTCCAATAAGAGAGAAAAAATAAATGAAGATGATGAAATCTATTATAGCAGGAGTGATATTCTTTCTTTTGTCTTGTGATGAAAGCTCCTGCTCTCAGCTTGTTATAAAGTCTGGCATTTCGGGAGATTTTGTTATAAAGTCTGGTGTTTCTGGGGATTTGATGGTCCAGGCAACATGTGGTGATGGAGTAACAAACGGTACAGAGACGTGCGATGATGGAAATTTGGTAAGTGAGGACGGATGCGATTCTAATTGTGCAGACGAAGTTATTTTTAAGTTGGGATATGATGAGATTGGGGGGAATTTGGTTTCTGGCCTTTCCCAGCTTTCCAAAAACCTCACCATAAACGGCATTGAAGTTGCGCCTAGCGTGTGGTGTGAGGGGCAGGACGCAGGCGCGTCGACGTGGGCTTGCGACTATGGCGGGACGCTGGCCGTTGTCAACGGTGGGGCGGACGTTACACCCGGTGTAGCGGCTCCATTCACAGACGGCACAACTGCGCTTAGTGGTGGTGCCGATTATTTTCAGGCAAGCGCAAACACGGTTGGGGATATAGGTACAGAGGACTTTGCCCTAGAATTTATGACGAAAGCGCCAGCAGCAACTAGCTTTTTAGCACAAAAAGGTGGCACGGCTTTCTGGTCAATAACAAGCTATACCACTTCTAACCGGCTTTCAATTGATGATGGTCCAGACAATAAATATGCGGACTCTGTTGCCAGTGCTTTGTCGTGGACGCATACGATCTGCTTTGTGAATAGAGACGAGGCTAGCACAAATGGGATGGTTTGTTACGGTAATGCAACAGCAGGGACCGGTGTAGACGCTAGTTCTGTCGGCAACATGTCAGAAGCGACAACCCTAAAAGTTTTGGCGTCTGCAACGGGTGCGTTGCCCTTTGGTAGTAACCTAGTTCACGTCGCCATGTGGAAATACCCCTCCTGGCACAAAGCCGGCGCCGACGGTCCCGCAGAATGGGCCGTGATCGCGAAGCAGCGCTTTTACCAATTGGCCGGCATATACCCGCAAACCGCACCAACAAAACTTGCAACATATACAAGAGCGACCACAGCAACGCTTGAAATTCAGGACACACACACAAACAACGCAACCAACTTTTTTAATGTTGGCTCCGGTTGGCCTAGAGTTGTTCGAGACTGCGACAGCGACGAATGTTTAAATGGTGTCTTGGCAGAACCTGCAATAACAAATAAAATACTTCAAAGCTCAGCATTTGGCACAACATGGACAAATATTGATGCCCTTGACGACATAGCGGACGGCACAACCGACATATTTGGAACGGCTTTGGCAGATGGGTTTACAGCCGGAACAGGAACCTCTGTGCATGGCGTTACCCAAGCTGTGACATTAACTGCTGCAACACATACTTTTTCCGTATATGCCAAACCAGGAAACAGAGACTGGCTATATTTGTCAGATGACACAGTAGCCAACGCATATAGCTATTTTAATATTTCGTCTTGTGCTCTTGGCACAAAAGGGGCAGGAGCAAGCGAGGCTCTTGTGCAAGATGTTGGTGACTATTGCAGAGTTTCTATTGCGTATCTTGGAACAGCAGCATCACACACACATAAAATTGCATTTGCGGAAGCTGACACCGACAACGAATTTGCAGGGGATGATGCAACGGTATCAGGTTATTTACTTGGTGCTCAGGTAGAAGCATATGGCGCAGCAACATCTTTTATTGCAACGACAACGGCGCAAGTGACAAGAAATACAGACTCTTTAGAATATACTTTTACGGGACCAAACACAGGGACAATGGAATTTAGTTTTATGTGCAAGAGTATTGACGCGCCGCATACGATCCAGGCTTTATTTTCTTTGTCAGATGGAACAAATGAAAATAGGGTTGGCTGGTTTATAAATACAAATACCAGCGTTGGAAGACAGCAAATATTAGTTGGGAATTCTAGTGTTTCCAATTTAATAGGAACTACAGATATTATGGACAATTCTGTTCATTCGCTCACGGGGTTGTGGGGAACGTCAAATAATGCGGTTTATATTGATGATGTCTTAGAAGCATCTTCGGGAACGTCAATTTCTATTCCAAGCACGACAAAACTAGGTATTTCTTTAGGAGCCATGCAATATCAGCCCGCCTTTTGCATCCAAAACGGAGTTAGGATCTGGAACCGCCAGATCGCCCCATAGAACGGCAATAATGGACATAACAGCATATTCGCGAGACAAACAAATATAATTTACTCTTGGAAAAGAAAGTTTCCAACAAGACAACAAAAAATAAATGACAAATACACAAGATCACAACAATAGAGCAATGGAAATAGTTTCAAAATTAAAGGTTCCTGCACTTGTTGTAACAGCCGTTGCAACAGCGATGGTGGGGCTATTTGAAACATATAGGGAAGAAAAGAAAAAAGATGTTTGAATTGGGGGAAAGAGAGATAAAGAATTTCTTTCTATTCTTATTAACTATTATAATCATTGTTTTTATTGTATTTCTTTCAAAAGTTTCCTATTCACAAGGATTAAACAAAGATACTTTGGATTGTTTATCTTGTCATGATGGAGTGATTGCCAAGGACATAGCTTTAGAAAATTCGCATCCGGTAGGAATGACGTACCCTCCTCTGAGAAAAACAAACGAATATAATGTCTTTATAAGACTTCCTTTATACGAAAATAATACAATTCAATGTAAAACTTGCCACGGTGTAGGGTTGGAATCGCAACATTGGACAGAAATGCGAATAGCTTTATATAGAAGCGAACTTTGCCTAGAATGTCATTCCATTTAAGACTTAAACCACGAACTCCTTAGTTAACACGACTGCTGATAGACGAAACAACGAATTTACAAAAAAATCAACATATTTCACTTCGTGTGCTATATTTATAGTGTGCCGAAACGTCATTCTACAGCTTCCGACAAAAGCCTCATAACTATCCTCGGCCAACGCATTCGGCTGGATCTTAATAACGTCCAGACAACCTTTTTCGAACGTTGCGCTGGAACTTCTCGTTTCGTTTATAATTGGGGATTGGACCGCTGGAAAGCTCAGTACGAGGCTGGTGGAAAACCGTCGTGGGTTAGTCTTAGCTCTGAACTGAATGCCTGTAAAACTACCGAATTTCCCTGGATGATCAAGCTGCCGTGGGCTGTTCCCTCTACGGCGCTGTCCAACCTCGGCAATGCTTTCTCCAACTTCTTTCGTCGTGTTAAATCTGGCCAAAAGCCCGGTTATCCCCGTTTCAAGTCGAAGAAACGGAACAAAGCAGCCTTTGCCATCGAGGGCCGAGCCCTTCGTTTTGACGGCCGAAGAGTTAAAATTCCCAAACTCGGCTGGGTCCGCACCCGACAAGAGATAAGATTCCCCGGCAAAATCTTGTCCGCTCACTTTACGAAACATGCCGGTCATTGGTACGTCTCGATTCAAGTTCAAGTCTCCGACTCCTGGTCTTATCCTCACCGCTGCGAAACCCAAGAAACGGTTGGAGTGGACCTCGGACTTCGAGACCTTGCCGTGTTTTCCACTGGAGAACGGGTCGAGGCTCCACGCATTCTGCGTGCTCATGAAACCCGACTGCGACGACTCAACAAGGAAATGTCTCGTCGCGTCATAGGAGGAAGAAATTGGCAGAAGACTAAAACGAAGCTTAGTCGGCTGCATGAACGGATTTCCAACATCCGCAAAGACGTAACGCATAAGCTTACCGCTCGGCTGGTCCGAGACTTCCGTCGGATTGGAATCGAGGACTTGAACGTCAAGGGAATGATGGCAAATCACCATCTTACCAAGTCGATTGCGGATGCTTCCCTGTCGGAAATTAGGCGTCAGCTCACGTATAAGGCTCCGCTTGCCGGCAGCGAAATCGTTGTTGCAGACCGCTGGTTCCCCTCTTCCAAGCTGTGTTCCGACTGCAGAACAAGACGAGAAGAGCCGTTGCCTTTGTCTGTCCGAGAATGGGTTTGCGAAGCCTGCGGGGTTGTCCACGACCGAGACATCAACGCAGCCATTAATCTTAGAACCGCCGCCCTGGCGGGGATAGCCTGCTGTCAAGAAAGCTCTGGTTCTGGCCTTACGGCCAGAACGAAACTCTCTCATGGGCAGGAATCGAGCAGCCGTGTTAACTAAGAAGTTCATAGTTTAAGTCTCGAAGGGGATGTCTAGCCCCTTAAATAATCTCGTCGATTATCCCATACTCAAGAGCTTTTTGTGCAGAGAAGTAGTGGTTTCTCACCTTAAGAAACTTTTTTAAGTCTCTCTCGGTAAGCTTTGAATTTTCCAGAAGAATTCTGCAATAGGTATCTTGCAAAACAGTAATTTCTGCAGAATGTTCTTTCATTGCCGGGTATGAACCTTCAAAAGAGGCGATTACATTATGAATCATAAATCTACAGTTTTCAGTAGCTCTTCTCTTTGTACCGCCAATTAAAAGTATTGTAGCAGCAGATTGACATGTGCCAATAGCAGTAGTGATTATTTCAAATCCCTGTCTCTTTATGATCTGCATCATGTCATAAACACCCAAAGTTCCCTCCACTATCCCACCCGTAGAAGAAACTAAAATCTCAAAAGGCTCTTTTACTACTTCTTCTTCTCCGGTTTCTTCGTTTTTGTAAAGATATAGACCTTTTGCTGCGAGGGAAAGCATTTGAAACGTTGCGCTAGCACAAACGTCTTCTGTTATCTGTCCGTATACACCAACAACTCTTAAAGGATTAGAGTCTTCCGGAGAAACAAAAAGTCCCTTATCCTCATCATCCTCGCCCTGCTCACAATGGTCGCATAGCTTAGTATAAACCTTTTTATTTACTTCGCATACACTACGAAGTTTATTTGAATTTTTCATGAATTCTCCGGGTTCGGTCATACAGACCGAAGGGGTTATTTTTTATTTCACTTAGTCTTGGAAGATTTGCGAGACTTCGCTTCTTTGACGGCAGAACGAAGCTTTGAAACCACTCTGCGATAAACCTCGTTAATAACCTCTTCGGAAACCTCTCCTTCAGTAACAGGAGCGTCTTCTTCGGTCACAACTTCGGCGCCAGCAGCAGCAGGAGGTGCTTCGGCTTCTTTAATCTTGCCCTTTTGAACCATTTTGCCTTTGCCAAGCTTTTCTTGCATCACAGGAGGCTCTTCCTCTTCTTCCGCTTCGGGAGCCGGGGGCAGGCCACCTTCGCCACCTTCGGGAGCCGGGGGAGGCATCTCGCCGCCTTCGCCACCTTCCATTTCGCCACCTGCGCCACCGTCTACTTGGACATTAACATTCGCTCCAGACTTAGCAGAAATAACGTCTGCGATGTCTTGGATTAGTTCTGCTACGGCCTCTTCGGGCAGACCAGCAAGAGCGCTGTCTTCTACAGGAGCGCCTTCCTCGGGCGGCATATCGGAGGGCATGTCACCTGCGGGAGCGGGCGGAGGAGGCTCGGCACCGGCATCAACTGGGGGCATATCGCCACCTTCGGGCGCGCCTTCCTCGTCCTCTTCGTCCTCTTCTTTCAGACGAGCCAGAAAGCCTTCAGTCAGTTTCTCTTGACCAGCCAGACGCATGAATCTAATAGTTTCATCTCTTTCCAAAAGTAGCTTTTTAGCCATTTTTCAATCTCCTTGATAACAATTCTTACGCCACTCGGCGGTTTCATTATTAAATAGTATCAAAATTGACGAAACTCTTTGAAATCTCGTTTTTTTCTTAATTTTAAGTACGACCTATCCAAAATCCTAGATATTGCAGTATAATGAATTCCTAATCTTTTTGATATCTGTTGCAAAGTCATAGGCCCGTTTTCATTTATCGAAAAATAAGTACAGTTATATTCTTCTGGAAATTCTATCCACATCCTACAACTTTCAGAAGAACACGGACACTCTTCGGAATGACACTTTTGTACACATTCTGGTAAATCCCTTAAATTATTGATCTTTTTCCTCGTCTGCATCATCATTTTCATCCGCCTTTTCTAAGTCTTCTAAAGTCAAAGAAGCAACCTCTTCGTCCTCTTCGAAGTCTTTTAGTAATTCATCAAAATTTAAATAATCTTCTACTTTATCTTCATAAACAGTAGGAAAAGAATCGTCCACTTCGTCTTCTTGCTGTATGTTTCCAACCAAATAATTGACTACCTCTTTTCTTTTTTCCAGTTGTTCTTCTATTTCCTTTAATTTTCTTTCGTTTGGATAAAACACGTCTGGGTGTCTGTAATTATAAATCTTACGAAAAGGGTTTTTATTTTTAGTAAGAACACCCTTTCTAATAGAAGGCAAATCAAAGAAGTTCCCTCTTCTCGTATAGCTCTGACTATATTTCTTTGTAGCGTAATCTCTTAGAAACTTAATAAACTCAATGTCTTCTTCTATAATTAAGTCCATCACCGTAAGCCAAACCCAATTATGAGACAAGTCTAATCTGTCAAGAGAAAGAAAAAACCTTACAAACTTCTGAAAGGAAACGGCTATTCCCGGAACTCTTGTATCCATATACATGAAATCGTCATGTATAAAGTTGTTAGGGTCTCTTTCTTTTTCTCTTCGAGAATAATAAGCGTTGGAACTTTCTTTTCTGCGTCTTATTACCTCATCGACAAATAATTGATATCTTTTGGGCATAGTTATAGCTTTCTAAATGCTTCATTTATCTTCTTGTTCGTAGAAAAACCCCACTTCTCATCTTTGGTAACGACGCCAACATAAGCTGAGTTTTCAACAAGAGGATAATAGTCTTTCACATTCCAGCACTTAATTTTGTTCTCTTCACCCGTATTATCAACCACCGTAAGAACAGCATAATCTTTCTTGTTTGCTAAGGTTTGCTTAAACTCTACGCTCTTTAATACAAACCAAACATATTTGCCCACTTCCCATTCGCTCACCGGAACGGCGCCAAGAGACTTTAAAGCTTTTACGTCTTTAGGTGAAACAATTTGGTCAACAGGATAAACTCCTGTTAACTGAGAGCGATAAATAAGTCTTTCTTTTTCCGCGAAGGAGCCTTCTGGAGAATACAATTTAATATTTTCTTCAAAGTCTTCTTGGTCTTTAGGACGAATAACCGCCACACATGACCAGAAATGCTTGTCGCCAGTAAACCTTTCGTCCATAAGACTATCTAATGCGCCGCTTCTTGTCAAGACATCTAGATACTTTTTATTTAGCTTCTTGCCCCAAATGTCTTCTTTAAAAAGCACATCTTCAATCTTATTGTAGGGACGACAATAGGAGATTTGTTCTACAGCGGTCTTGCCCATCCCCAGCAAAGAGAACAGAGGTTGAATAAGTTCTTTTTTGTTGTCTGGAGACACATCCCAATCATATAAAGAGGACTTATTTATGTCCACAGAAGCCATAGTGAACCCAATAGATTTAGCATCAGATATCGCTTTTGCTTTTGTTTTTTCTGGCTCGCTGTTGAGGAAGGCGGCAACCCATTCGCTTTGATAATAAGTAAAAAGCCAAGCACACTGATAAGAAAGGATGGAATATCCGCAACTGTGGGACAAATTAAATCCATAATTGTTGAATAATTCCAAGGACTTCCATAATTCTTCTAAAGCATTACCTTCAATCCCCTTTTCAAGACCACCCTCGACAAACTTCTTATAAATCTTCTCTTTCTTTTCTGCGTTGTTCCCTATGAGACCCTTTTTTGTCAAGAGTTTTCTAAGAGAGTTTCCTTCCATTAGAGAAACGTCTTTCCCTATTGCAACAGCCAACTTAGCAATTTGCTCTTGATAAATAACAAAGCCATAGGTACTTTTTAAAACAGGCTCCACACAAGGATGAAGGTAGGTAACGGTTTCTGGATGCCTTTTCGCTTTTAAATACTTCTTGTCTATGTTCGAACCCAGAGGTCCCGGCCGATATATCGAAGTTACAGCAGACAAATCCTCAATAGATGTGGGTTTAACTTTCACGCAAAAGGATTGCGCGCCGTCGTTAGAAAATTGGAAAATACCTAAATTTAAATTCTTCTTCTTGTGGAAAACAGTTTCCCATACTTTCTGATCGTCGAAGTTGATTACGTCGGGGTGCAAGTTTCTATTATAAAACTCTATAATTTCTTTTATCCCACAAGAGAGTTTTCTTTTGTGAAGAATATGTTTGATAGTATCTTCTATAATTGTTAAAGTTTGCAATCCTAAAATATCAAATTTAATAAACCCCAAAGGTTCTAGATGCCGTACCGCTTGCCCTTCAGACCAAGGACTTTGGAAAGAACCCTTGGCGCTAATAAGAGGCATTTTTTCATGTAAGTTATCAGACCAAACAAGTCCCGCCGCATGTTGTCCAATAGACTTCACCATGCCTTGTAAATTTTCTATGTGAGATGCTACAGAGGGATATTTTCTTAAAAAGGCTTGGAAAGAAGGACTATATGCCTTAACTTCTTCATAAGTAGGTTCGTAAACTCCGGCAACTTGCTCATGATCCTGTTTGGCTTTTGGTAAAGCCTCGTCGACCATTTTTGTTGTTACTTCATTAACTTCTTGAAAAGATACATTATAAAATTTTGATATGTCCTTAACAAGAGACTTCAAGTGAAATGTGCCATAGTTTGAAATAAGAGTTGCGCTCTTTTCTCCCCACTCTTCAATAAGAAAAGTCTTAAACTCTGCTGCACGAGAAAAATCGCAGTTGTGAACAATAACAGTCTTATAACTCTCTTTAAAAGAGTGATGTTTAATGATTTCCATGTTTCCTCTTGTTGTCTATCTCAAGTACAAATCTCTTTCTTTCTTCGGTAATAGTATTAAAAACTTCTATTACATCCAATGGAACTATTTGAAAACTTTTTGTTTCTCCCAATAAAGAAATGTCGGTTAAAGCTATTCTTTCTTTTTTTTGTTTTGACATCTTTTCTATTTCCAGCACCACTACTTCCCCGCCAATAGATTTCAAAGAATCACCAATTTTTAATTCTTTTGTCTTAGTAACCCTGTCACTTGAAAGAATAAACTTGTGCGTTTCGCCCGCAATAATAATACCCAAAATATCTTCTTCTACTTGTTGTACTACTATTGAAAATACTTTTTCTTTCGGCCGCACATTTCTACTAAAAACAGCAGAAACCACGGAGTTCTCTCCAAACTCGTTTATAACAACATCTCCTATTAGAACATCTCGAAGTTTTTTATATCCCCCAGAAACTCGTACTTCGTGCCCGCTCCAAAGACAATCTATGTCGGGACTCGAACCTTCGGATAAAAATCTTTCAAACAAAAGACCATATTTAATAGGGTCGACATGTGTTATGTTCAACACATACGCAATTAAAGAACCTCCAGCAGAGCCCCGCCCTGGTCCAGTCAGACAAAAATTCCTGCTTTTGTCTATTATCTTTTTCATTGCCAGAAAATATTTACAATATCCTCGGTCTTTTACAACCCTAAGCTCATGTTTCAGTCTGTCTACATATTCTTTCTTTTCATACAGCCCCTTGGCCTTTAGACCAGCCACTGCCCTCCTTGCTAAAGCCCCTTCTTCAGTTTGGCCAGTGGGGACAACAGAGGAAGGTAGTTTATAGCTTCTGTCCATATCGACATTCTCTATCCTGTTCATAGCAATGTCATATGTGTTATCGAGACTCTTTTCTATCGTGTCATCTTCATAAAAAGAATTATGTTTAAGAGAATATTTTTTATAATCTCTCCACATTTCTTCTGCAGATTTTGGATACAACTCATAACCGATTTCTTCTACGGTTTCTGGTAGCTTTGCCTGCTCGCTGTCTTTAGAGTTTAACCAACCCAACTTCTTGTAAAGAAATCTATCTTTCCACAACTCGGGCCTTGGGTAGTGTGCGTCAGCAGTAGAAACCAGCTTAAACCCCATCTCAACTGAAAGCTGTATTATTAGTTGGTTTAAATCATGCTGTTCAACAAAGTCATTCCACTGTAATTCTCCGTACCATCTATCTTCAAAGATATCCAACATAGCTTGCGTTGTCTTGCGCATCTCTAAAAGAATATAGTCTGTTCCCTTTTCGTAATTATCAAAAAAGTTAGAAGAATAAACTCCGCCCACACAAGCACTTGTTGCAATAATGCCTTTGTTATATGAACGAAGCATATCGTAATCTATTCTGGGGTATCTATAGAAGTTTTCTCTCTTGTAGGAGTTGTAGACGAGTTGAAATAGATTTTTAAGCCCGTCTTGATTTTGAGCCAAAAGAAGTATATGGCTTCTTTTATTAATTTCTGTCTTCTTTGTCCTTGAAAACCTCTTTAGATCGTCTTCAATAACCGTTGCGTTTATCTCTTCTTCTTTCTTCTTTTTTAATTCTTTGTTCTCTTTGGCCGTTTCGTATGCCGTTCTCCACTTCTTAAAAGAAGGAATAATATACGCCTCAATTCCATATATTGGTTTTACTATCTTCCCCTCTTTTTTCATTTCTTCTGCGGCAAATAGTTGGTAGGCCATGGAGTTCATGTTACCATGGTTCGTGATGGCGAGGGCTTCACCCCCCGTCTCGTGGACTCTTTCCATAAATTGTTTGGGATAACCGAATCCGTCAAACACCGAGAACGTATCGTGGCAATGAAGATTTACAAATTTTACCATGTTTATTTTTTACCTAAAAACTCCATCGCCTGAAGGGTTTGACGAGGAATGAATTCTTTTTTAGAAAGGAACTCTTCTCGCTCGGGGAACTCTTTTGTTTCTAGCAAGAAGCTTCTATATCCTTCCCACAGAGTAATATCATAGGACCAAGTGGGAGTCAAGAAAATATCATCTTCCTGTCGCGCAATATTCTCAAATACCTCTTTAAACTGTATCTTCTTATAGAAGTTTTCTTTAAGGGCTTTTTCAAGAGACTCGTACTCTTTTTTTTTCTTATTGACAGAAGAGTAATATGCCTTAACAAACTCAACAAACCTGTTGTATCTTATTATAAAAGGGCACAACTCTCCGTCTAAAATTGTTTTCCCATCTCTCTCAAAGAAGATATTACCACCTTCCCAGCTCATAGCTGTTTTTCTTACTTCGTTCAAAAAGTCTAAATCGGTTGCAGAATAAGGAAACATTACAAGATATTTATCCGGCAAAGCATATGCTGATATTGTTTCAAACATCTTTGTTGTCAATATCATCGCTTTTAAAGTAGACCACAACAGAGTATTAACTCCTTCCTCTTCGAAGTCGGAGATAATATAAAAAATAGGGATTCTCTTCCTTAAAGAATTTAAGTTTGGGAACGCATGTCCTTTGCCTTCTTCTAAAAGGTTCTTGTGATAAAGATACTTGCGAGCAAAAGCAGGAGAGTACATCCAATTCCCAAGTCTATTTCGTATGGGAATATATTGTTTATTGTTTACTACAACATAAATTGAAGTTGCACCCAAAAGAGCCGCCTCATATGCTGTCCTCTCAAAAGCTAAAAGACCTTTACCGACGGGGATATACAAATCATTCCAATAAAAAGAAGTATTTCGAAAGTCACCGCTAATCGGAATTATCGCGGTCGACGTAAAGCCCACCGGCCTCGTCACATCCCGATCCTTCTCCCTCAGATCCCGAATGGTCAGAATCTTTTTTATCTTTCCAGACATCATCTCTTTCGTATTCTTCGAAGTAAAGGTCGTTTCCACTTTCTGCCTTTCCTTTCCACATCTTCATCGCATCCCACAAATAAGAAGAAGCTGCATTTGTAATTGGAGTATTTTGTAAATATTTAAGCCAAGGAGGATAATAATCTTCCTCTTTCAAAAAGAATTGTATTCTCTTCTCTGGATCGTAATAAACGTTGGGGTCTTCTATGTATTCTTCTCTTCTAACCATATCCAAATAAATCGGATAATAAGAGACTTCGGGCTGTTTCTCTTTTGATCTCCACATCCGCTTTCTCCCAACTAACCCAAGAGTGTTTTTAATAAAAAAGCTAAGATATTCCAACACTTCTCCTTGGGAATATCTTCGCAATTCTTCTCCCTGTATGTCTTTAAGCTTAAGACGAGACACAGAAATAATATTTGTGTAAGGCTTGCTAAACGCCTGAGAAAGCTTCTTAAGAACAGGAGTCTTGCCAAGACCAACTAAAGGAAAATGTATAATTGAACAAAGTTTCTCTTCTCTTTTAAAAAATCTCTGCTGTCCAAAATGGCACTTCCAGTCTCCCTGTATGTCTATCATATTAGCCCAGTCAAAATAATAAACATTAACGTCTTCTGGATTTCTTTCTCCTGTTTTGTATTTCGATAATCCTTCCACGTTATGTGTGTCATAAACAAGCAACTTCTTGTATTGATAAGAATATTCTCGCCCGCCATATATTATATGGACAAGCCGTTTCTCTCCATCCACAACGATTTTATCTGCTGCGCTATCGTTCAGCATAGCTCCGTTAAACAGAGAAGTATAAAAAACATTCTCTCTAAACCACTTAAGTCTACTGACTTCCCACGGAAGAGGATCTATTTTTCTTGTATACGCAATCCCAGGTCTTTTCAACGCAAGGGAAGCACACAGCATAGAAGGAAAATTGCAGCCTATTACAATAGTTGCAAACGTTCTGTAGGCTTTAGCGCGAGGAAGTCTTCTGGGCCTTGAGTAGAAAAAGAACTTCATCGATCATTTCAAAGCTCGATGTAAGCAACGACGTTGTGTTCTCGAATAAGAAAGAACTCTCTATCTAGGATCTTTACAGACTGAAGGAGGTTCTCAACCACAAGATAGGTGGCTTTTGGTCCCGTGTCTGCTCTAACCACAACGAAGTCTTGAGCCTTGTCTTTAGCTTTATCCACAGGCAAGAGAAGATTAATTTCTTTGTCTTTGGACAAACCCTCTGATAGTTCTTCAAGGTCGACCTTTTCTACGACCATCCACTTATTTGTTGGCTTCAGGTGCATCTCAGTCTCCCAACATCTTGACAATCTTCTTCTGCATCTCGCTTAGATCTTGAAAATTAGTCCCGTTCTTACGGAGACGATAGACAATCATAATGTCTTTAATTTGTTCCTTTGTAAGCCAGTTGTTATCTACGTAGCCTTTCCGAAGTTCCTTTCGTTGCTCCTTGTACGGCTCAATAGTAGCATCAATCGTAGCAATAGACTTTAGATAATCTGCAATTCTTTCCTCTGTGCTCTTGGGTTTCTCGTCAACGTTTTCTGTCATTTCTTTCTCCTTAGGTGATATCTTCTATTCTAGATCACCGTTTGTTAAGACAATGCAACTACAACAAAATATCTATTTCCTAGTCTTTAACCTTCCGGACAATTAAACCTAGGTCTAAAACAACTCCATTTTTAGAAACTATGATATCAAATATCATTTTTCACAGAGTACCACAAAAGTTTATACTTCATCTTTCTCGTACTTTCTGTCTAACTCTTTTATAAAAGAGCTTAGCCCAGGTATTATTTCTTTTACAAAAGAAACAAATTCTTCTATGCTTAAACTTCCTTTTAAAGAATTAATTGCGAAACAACACAAAACAATGTTTTCTTTTGTATATCCTTTTGTTGGGTCTATTCTGTCTATGCTTACACTATCGTGTTGAAATATACCAGAATTACGACTAATGCTTTTACCTGTGTAAAAGCATTTTCCTTTTTGTTTTAGGAATAAATCGTAAATATCATCTTTTTCTAAAGTACAAATAATGTTTTTCCTCCTGCACGAGAAAGATATTGAAGATATCCTTTGTCTAAAGTAAGCTTTTAAATCGCTTTTCATCTTAAAAGACTTCTTTTTATACCCTGCTTGAACACAACTGTAATTTGCAAAGCACTCTTTACAAACCTTCTGGTACCCTGTTAAGGTATGTCTGTTTTTCGAGAAATCTAATAATGGTAGAAATTTCTTACACTTATAACACCATTTTTCCCCATTTTGTATAGAAGGGCAAAGGTGCCTTCTTTGCGAAAATTTATATTCCTTTATCGCTTCAATCCCACATCTTCGACACTTTAACCAAACAGGTTTGTGAGAGCCTTTTTTTAAGTCACCAGTAGAATAGCCGAATTCTTCTTTGGTCTTTTCTTCTAAAATTTCATACTCTCCATACATCTTGTTTCCCTCCTATATAAATAGGAGGAAATTTTGGTTTTATCTAGTCTGACGACCCGAATCCGCCCGTGCCTCTGCTGGTGTTTGTATTAACCTCTCCAACAGTAAGATCACAATATACCACAGAACCAAACACCATTTGCGCAATTCTTGAGTAGGGAAACACAGTGTAAGGCTCTTTACTATAATTATAAAGGATTACGGCAATTGGGCCACGGTACTCGTTATCAATACTGCCGGGAGAGTTTGCAACAGTAACTCCATTTTTAAGAGCCAACCCCGACCTTGGACGAATTTGCGCATCAACGCCTATAGGCATTTGCATTTTAAATCCACAAGGAACCAACGCCCACTGTCCCGGCTCAAGCACCAAAGGCTCTTTAAGAAAAGCCTTAAGGTCATAACCCGAATCTGTAGGATTTGCTTTCGTCGGCATACACTCCGGGTCGTCAAGCTGGATAATAAACTTCGAAAAAGTGTGTGTCATTTCTTTTTACCTTTCTGCTTTCTACGGAAGGTAGAGGACTCGAACCTCTGCAACCTTTCGGTTGGCCGCCGCTTTCCAAGCGGGCACGATAGCCGCTCCGTCAACCTTCCACAAGCTTATATTTCTTTTATTCTCTCTGCGGATTTCTTTAGGGCATCAATAAAAGACTCAATATTTTCTTCGTCGAACAAAAAGACTTCGCTTTTGTCCGTTGTCCTACCCCTAAAAAGAATTGAAAAAGCTTCTTTAATCCTTTCCCAAAAGCTATCAGCAAACATTTGCGTTCTGAGATCAACCCAATTATAAATCTCCCCCTCTTCGTCCTTTATTATAGTAAGCTCTATGTCGTGTTCTCTTATACCACACTGACACGGAATTCTCCAATGCACCATCTGCTCGTCTTCAAAAATCAACATTTGTTTTTTCATTATTTCCCTCTGTTTTCTATAAAACCACACGACTTAAACTCTGGGCAAAAGCCGTTTCTATAGATGCATTCTCTAACCATATACTTAGCTAGGTCCGGGTCAACTTTGGCTACATTTTTCTTTATCTCTCGGAACACTCGTTGAGTCACGGCGTGCGACTTCGCACAAAGCCTCTTCCTCGACATGTTTATTAGCGATTGAGCATTTACCAGCATCGCCATATCAGAGGGAGTCCATCTGTCTTGTTCTCCCTTTTGGCCTCTGTCTTCTCTTCCTGTTCTCACATAAAAAGAATTGCCAACAGAGTGCCTTGGGAAATGAGTAGAAACAAAATGCGGAATGCCATACATTTCAATCCAAAACATCTGTGTTCTAATGGGTGAGTGTTCAGATTTATACGCAGCACTTAGAGATATCTTTTTAATTTCCTTATGTGATGTCATTTTAAACGCTTCAATCATTAGGTCGAAATCTGTTAGTTTTCTCACCAAGACAGAAAAATTAATCTCTATTTCTTTTTCTAATCCATCCGGATTCGTATAGTTGTAGACATATTTAACAGGAGTCGACATTACCAATATCTCCTCACGCATGGGCAGTCTTGTTCTACAGGCGCAATTTCTGAACTTCGAATCCCCACCTTCCAATGTTGGACATTATCTTTTGTCCTAGTTCTATTGCCTCTCCGTATAGTTTTTATAAACAACTTTGCCTTCTCGGGCTCAAGAGCATCAAATGGCTGAACGCTCTTTATCCTCTTACAGCCTATGCAATATGCGATTAGCCATTGTTTTTTCATTAATTAATCTCCAGCTTTTTTTCCTCTTTTGCAAGGAATTCTTCAATAGAAGCAACCCGCTGGTCAAGCTGCTTGACGCTTTTATTAAGTGTTGAAATAGATTCCGAAAGAAGAATAAAATCTGCTACCAACTGAGAAGCCACAAAGAGAGCATCTTTTACGGCAGATTGCAGTTCTTTGAATTCTTTTTCTTCTGGTGTAAGTTCTTTTACCTTGGGCACGACGTCCTCTTTATCGGAGAGTATTAAAACACACTCCTTGGCAACAGTCAAGATCTTTTTTGCTATCCGCATTTTGAATACCCGCAAGTTTTGCAAACGGCACAACCACCTTCATATACCAGCTTTTGCCCACATTCTTGACAAATACTGTCGCCTCCACAAACACAAACACCGTCATTTATGTATCTTTTCAAAATTCTTGCAATAACCTTGGCAAAAGAAGAAAAATCTCCATCTTCGCTTCTATTAAGCTGCTCCACGATAAAAGAAGGAGAACTTCCATGTCTCAAGGATAAAGAAATTAATCTCGTCATAACCCCTTCTGTAGGATTATTAAAGACTTTTGCAATATCTTTTATCTTTGTTGCGTCTTCTCCGTAAACGAGATCATATCTACTTCTAGATTTAAATTTTGTCTTCTCGATAATTCCTGTTGTATGTTTTGTAGGTATTTCCACCAAATCCGATAGACCAGCAAAAATCTCATATGGCTTAGAGTCTAACAAACCAACAAAAATAGTCCACTCTTCTCCTTTTATCTTCGCTCTGTGGATGTCACATTTTAATGATAGAGGACGCTTGGGAGCCTTTGTAATATTAAAGGGGTTAGATGTCTTCCCGTTCTCTTGCTTTGCTTTTTCCTTAGAGGTAAACAAAACAGCATCTCTGGAGCCTTCTCTATAAACAGTTATTCCCTTAAGCCCCTTTTCCCAAGCATAAGTATAAATTTCTTCTACTTGTTCTGCGGTTGTGCTTTCTGGTAAATTAATCGTAGAAGATATGGAGTGGTCTATATGTTTTTGTATCACACTTTGCATTTCCACTCGGCGCTTCCAATCAATTTCATTCGCCGAAACAAAGTATTCTGGGATATCTGTAGTGTTGAACTTTTTTTGGTATTCTGTAAGGTTAGAGTGCTTTACTTCATATTCTACCCACTTATCGCCTACAAGGTCTTCTTTACCAATCGTCTTTTCTTCTGAATTAGTTTTTCTCTTTCTGGTATAAGAGTTCTGGAATACTGGTTCTATCCCGCTGCTGGTTTGTGTTAGAAGAGAAATAGAACCAGCGGGAGAACAAGTTAAAATAGAAATGTTTCTTCTGCCAAAACTCCTTATTTCCTTTTGCAGCTCTTTCGAAAGAGAAAGAATAAACTCGTTATCTTTTTCCAGTTCCCATTTAAAAGCAGGAAAGACACCTCTCTCTTTTGCAAGAGTCACACTGCTTTCATAGGCAGAAGTTTTTATTGTATTAAAGACCTCATCCGCTACTGCTATAGCTTCAGAAGAATCATAACACAACTTTAATTCCGCAAACATATCTGCAAGGCCAGTAATACTAAGACCTGTTCTTCTTCCGTCTCTTGCAGATTCAAACATTTCTTGCCAAATTTGTTTTTCATCTTGAGTATCGCAGACTTTAATGATTTTTTCTATTTTCTCCATTTCCAAATCAACCAAATCGTCCAAAAGTCTTTGCGCAACGTGTGTCATAGAACGCAATTTTTTAAAATTGACTTGTGGAGCCTCAAAGGCGCTGTCAACAAAAGATTTTAAATTAAGCAGAAGAAGGCGACATCCATCGTTAACACACAAAGGAAGTTCAGAACAAGCATTTGTAGAAACAGCTTTAAACCTTGGATAAGACGAAGCGGGACAATAAGAGATTATTCTAGACCAAAAAAGAATGCCAGGTTCTGCTGTATCTCTAGCTAACTTAGTGATATGCTTCCAAAGTTCTTTTGCTTTTATTTTTCTTGTTACTTTTGCCGGTCCCTCTACTGGCCACCGAAGTTCGTATTCTTCATCATTTAAAGCTGCCTTCATAAAATCGTCATAAATCTTTATTGAAACATTTGCTCCAACAACCTTTTTAAGGTCTTTCTTCATAGATGCAAACTTCTCTACATCAGGATGTCTACCATCCAAAGAGATTAAAAGAGCCGCCCTTCGATTACCTTGTCCTATCATTCTTGCAACATTTGAATAATAATCAGCAAAACTCCAAGCACCCGAAGTGGTTTTAGCACTGTTATTTACTCCAGTACCCTCCGGGCGTAAAAGAGATAAGTCCGTACCAACTCCGCACCTTCTTTTGGTAAGATTGGCTAAGTCTCTTCCGCTTTCAAAAATAGAAGAAATGTTGTCCTCTGGCGGTCTTGCTACAACGCAGTTTGCCAAAGAAGATAAACTATAATTGTTTCCTATTCCATAAAGCGGGCTTCCTTGAGGAACGATGTATTTAAACCCGCGTAAGGCTTCGTATATTTCCTTTTCGCTAAGAGGGTTGGGATATTTTTTTTCTATTCTTGCAAACTCTTTTGTCACCCTCCGGATTGTTTCGTCCGGATAGCTCTCTAAAAACAAATCTTCCTTATCTCTGAGGGCATACTTCTTCATCCAGACGTCTGTTGCTAGCTCGTCCCCCTCAAAATATTCAAGCGTTGCTTTACGTACTTCTTCTTCTGTAAACATCAATTTATGTCCTTCTTTGTCTTTACCTTATTATATGCTGCCTGCAAGGCACTTGCTTGTAGCTCCGAGGCTTTCTTTGGCCCTGTCGCTTCTATGGCTTCCTCGGGCGCCGAAACATTAATATCAATTACCCTTGTGTCCATATAGACAGGGCATACCATTTGATCGTCTCCAAATCTGTTCTTGGAGATAAACATACGTCCAGCTTTATTTTGTCTCTCTTCCGGACTTCTTGACACAACCATAACAAAATCACATGGAAAATTCTTTCCATAACCACCAGAACTATGCTCCATCGTTGCAACTTCCGCCTGAGCACCCGTCCTGTTTAGCTGGTCCATTGTCCAAACTGGGAAACCAAAATCTTCTCCCATAGAACGAAGGTCGTCTGCAATATCTTCCGTTTCCGACCATCCGTCTTTCTTCACAACAACGGGCTTAATTTTGCTAAGGTAATCTATAAGAACCAAGTCAGGTTTAAAATCTCTTTTTATTGTCTTCTCAACATAGTTTCTAAGTGTTTGTACTGATGCTGCTTTCGCTCTAAATTTCTTTACAACAAGTCTTCCTTTTACCAAAGACTGCAAGTCCCCAAACACTGCTTCTTGTGAGCCAAACAAAAGCTCTGGGGGGACCTTGGTTAAACACACATCAAATCTTCTTCCTATTACGCTTTCCGAAAGCTCTAGCGTGATGTACAATACGTTTTTACCAAGCTTTAGTGCATGCGCTCCTAGATGCACAAGCATCATGGTTTTCCCGCCCCCCGTAGGAGCCATCCCCAAACCGATTTCCCCTATTCCCAAGCCTCCCTGCATTAAGTTGTCAATGTAGTTCCAACCTGTAGAAATCGGAGTTCTGGTTTCTTGAGTTTTATATCTCGCATAAAAGTCTCTTACAAGATCGTGTCCAATATCGTTGTCCAACCCAAGTCGAAGAGACTCTACAATTATTTTTTCTATCTCTTCGAAAGAAGAGGAAGCCATAAGCTTAATCGACTGAAGCATTGCCTTCTTTAGGTTCTGCTTCTTACAAAACTTTATTGAAGAATCTTTGATATATTCTATGTCTACACTAAGGCCAGGCTCTGTTTTAAATTTCGACAATAGTTCTTTTGCTTGCCCATACGAAGTTTCATCCGTTTCATTTTCAGAAGTTCCCAAGATAGCAGAAATAATATTTAGCGAAGGATGAACTTTATATTGTTTCTTATAGGCCAATAGTTTTTGTACATAAAATCTAAGATATTCAAATTCAAAGAATACCGTTTCAAGAACTTCCGTGATTTGATCGCAATAAAGATGATCAAAAGTCATCGCCTTTACGACTTCTTCTTGAAACGACAGACCAAAAGAAGAAAAGTCTTCTACCTCTCGTACTTCCTTTTTTGTCATAGATTATTTTATCTCCGACATAACTCGATTGCTCCACTGGAAAAGTGGAGTCCAATTCAATTCAGCAAACCCATCTTTAATTGCAGATTGTGTAAACATTGACTTACGAAAAACTAAATCCCTCTTCTCTATTTCTTCTCGAATTTCTCCCTGAGCCTGAAGAGAAATGAGAGGGCTATCTAACTGTATCATTCGCATATTCTGTATTACTTGATCTCGGCCAGAAAGAATGTTTTTATGTATAACTAGTGGTTTCTCGACGTTTTGACAGAACTTTACAACGTCGTCTATACTATATTCTTTTTCTTCCTTAAGAAAATCAAATCTTTTTGCAACAGACTTCAACTTAACTCCGCCAACTCCTTGAACATTATCACTCTTGTCGTCTCCTGATATTGCACGGGCTAAAGCAAAGTTTCTCGGATGAATCCCATACTTTTCAAGGATCTTTTTTATCGACAACACCTCGTCCTGAATCGGTCTGTATACTATCGTATTTTTGTCGATCAGTTGAAAGAAATCCTTGTCAGAAGACACAATAATTTTCTGTGCTTCTTTATATTTCTCGCGATGAACTAGAAACGCAATAACATCATCAGCCTCTACCGATTCATAAATCAATTGCTTTACCGGCAAAAAAGAAAGATATTCGATAAGCTTGGCGTGCTGCCAAAACTTATTTCTTTCTTCGTCTTGCGGATCTATTTGCAAAGAACGATTGAGATTAATTGGCTTTCTTCCAGCCTTATAGTTTTTATCAATTGCTCGACGACGCCTTGAGCCTCCTAGACCATCCCAGACGACAACCACCTCGTCGGGCTTTATATAATTTATCATTGACTGTAGAGACTTAAGTCCTCCAACAACCCCTCCAATCGGAGCGCCGTTTAAAGAAAGAGTTGGGTTTACAACATAATTCCGGATAAATAAAGAATTTAAACTGTCAATAAATACTACTCTCATTTTTGTTTATGCCCTGATCATAGACAAGCTGCCGTCATCATTAGAATAATAAATCTTCTTGATGCCGCAGAAGTCCATCACTGCTTGACACATCTCGCAAGGGCGAGAATTTCGAAGCTCTCCGTTCTTGCCAATACGAACCACAACAATGGTTCCACCAACAGTAAGAGCTGCTGGAATATTCAGACAGGCCCGGCTTTCAGCATGACGAGATGCCTTAAGATTTCCGTTAGTTACACGAAAGTCGAACCTGTTACAGAAAGAAGAATAATTCCTCTTGTTCGAGGCCGCGTTGATATAAGCCCCACCGTTATTGATCAGTACAGCTCCATGACGAAACCCGCAAGCAGAAGCATCTGCGACTTTACGAGCCAGTTCCACAGCCTTCGCAATACGATTCGTAATGTCGATGTTGTGGATTTCTCGCATGATTTTCCTCATGGAACATAAGAATAATAATAAGGTGCCTTAAAAACTCCGTCGACTTTCTCTCTTAATTTAAACAATTGTGTACACGATAATATGCTCGCCAACATAGATACTGTATCATTATTTAGCAAAGAAAGCAATATGCTTTCTGTCGTCAAAAGCGTAGTAAGTCTTTCTCGAACAGTGCTCTTATCCTCTTCGGCGTGTAGATTATTGTATATTGATTCAACAAGATTTTCTTGATTTTCTATACTCCGAATATCATATTTGGCAATATACTTTGTAAGTCGATAAAGATTCAAATGCTGCATCTTGTTAATTTTTAAAACCTTATTTGATACACAAGAAGAAAAGTCTTCATGATAAAATACCCGCTTATCATTAAATCCTACCATGGAATTAAAGAAATCAAAATTAGAAACAATATTTTCTGGGGTGTCCATAAAGCTAGAAACAAGCTGCACCGTGTGGGGTTTGGGAGAAGGCTTTATGAAACTCTTTACAAGTTTCCTTATCAAAGGAGTTTTTTCTAGCTTTCTAGTAAGATAACTTCTTGTATCAACCATTTTATATGTTTCTGCAAATGTCTTTTTTCCATAGTTTGTGTTTGGTACATTTTTCCAATATTCAACTGTAAGATTATCTGAAAAAGCGATTAGGTGTTTGTTGTATTTGCCTTGCTTTATAAACTTTTTATGAAACAAATCACTTTCTTCTTTTGAAGAAAACCAAACGTCCAAATCCCCTGCAAGACCAATAAGACTTGAGTATAACCCACGATGTTCCTCAAAAACTTTATTATTCTCTGGGGTAATTTCTATCCTCCTATTTGTTGTTAAAATCTCCCACAAGTCCATATTTGAATAATAATACATCAGAGGAAGGCCGCCAGCGACAAACCCTCCGCAGTCAAAAACATTTTTGAACTGTTCCAAGAAATTAGGAAGGTCTGGCTTGTCAGAGAAAAAAGATTGTTGAATTGGTACGGAATGTATTACTGACATTTCTCCCTCTCCGTTTGCAAGAGCGACAGATTAGCACAGCGAGAGGGAAAAGTCAAACTATTCTTCGTCCTTCTCTCCAAACGACACTACAGAAGAGCCCTTCTTTTCATTGAGTTTTTCCGTTGGTTGGTCGGGAAAGTTAGGAATTTCTTTGTGTCCCTCGTCTGTTTCTTTATCGAAATAGAAATCCGCTGCATTCTTTTTTTCGTTAAAGTTCACAACCATCTCTTCTTCAACAACCTTCATCACAAGAGCAAAAAAGTTTGCATCGTTCTTGAGAAGATCGCTCCAATCTTTCTCTTGGAACTTTACTTCTTGCTTGTCATCTCCCATAAGAAACTTCCAAGGTCCGCCTGTACGATATCTAGGAGAGATTTTAACTACCTCAAACAAACTTTCATCATCACAAACTCCGACTCTGTTGGGGTCTCCCCACAAAATCTTAAACTCACACTTTCTTTTCTCGGTCCCATATCGTGATTTAATAAGCTTCGCTTTTACTGTTGAGCCAATAATAAACCCCTTCTCGTCCTCAACGAAAGAGGCTTTTGCATGAGGCTTAACAAGCCAAATACGAAGATGGCAAGCATAAGCAACAGAAAGCCCACCAGGAGTAAAATACTTAACTTCATCTGTTGCGTATTTGCTAGAAGCCTCTGGAGAAATGTTTGTCTTAAGATGATTTAAGATTACCCAAGTGGCCCCAGCCCTGTTAAGAGGTCCAAGCAGCTTCGAAATACCCTTTGAAATAGTTCTTGCCTTAACAGAAACCGAAGAACTTGGATTAAAATCTCCTTCAACATCAGTTAAGTCGGGGAGCATGGCAAGGCTGTCGAGAATAAAGACAACTCTACCCATCTCTTCTTCTGAAAGAACAGCTTCCATGATTTCAAACATTTGTCGTATATCGTCTGGAAGAATATAGGTAAGATGATCTAAGTCGCATCCGGCGTTGATAAGAAACTCTGAGTCTATTGCTCTCTCGCTATCAAAATATACAACGTGATAGCCCTTCTTTTGGGCATTTACCGCAATTTGCGCTGCCAAATAACTTTTCCCAACTCCAGACAAAGAGGCTATTTCTGTAATTCTTCCTACGGGAATTCCCGCTTTAATTCCCCTTGCGATTGTACAATCCAGAAGAAAAGAACCTGTAGAAATCCAGTCTTTAACTGTTGCAGGAGACTCATCTTTTGTAAGATTGTAAGCAACGTCATGTCCGACTTTTTTGTTTATGATAGATTTAATTTTTTCTAAGCTTGTCTTTGTCATTATTGTTCCTCAGTTAAAAGATGTAGAACAACTCCGGCCGAGATAAACCCAGCCGGAGTATTGTTCTACATTTTCATCTCAATCTATTTTTCTTCAAACGCAGCGTCAATAGCGTCGTCACCAGAAACCGGGGGCTCTGCTGCTTGTGTTAGAATAGTTTCCGATTCCTTGGCAGCACCATATTTTTCTGTGCCTCCCTCGGAATTGCCAACATCTTGGTTCATATGCTCGCTAAGAATCATTTCCACATCTTGTGGAGTCTTGCGAGGATAAAGAAGATTAAAGGTCGGCATATCTGCAACAAGCTTACGGGCTACTTCGTAGTCTTCCATAATCGGAGTGGGGCGACGAGCAATCTTTACGCTGCTCTTGGAGAAGCGAGGATTAGCTTCGTTGTACTCATATGAAAGTAGCACATCAAATCCTTTTTCTTCGTCGGCGATGTTGCCAACGTCGGGATTAAGAACTTCCTCTAGCATTGACTTGTACACGCCTTTGCCATAGCTCCACCAACGCACGCCTTGGTCCTCTTCGCCGCGAACAAGAATGGGCGAGAAATATCTCTCACGAGGAAAGTAATTATCTTTCGCTAGTTGGATCTTCTCAGCATCTTTTGTATTGTAAAGCTCAAAAGCCATTTCACAAATAGCACACTTCTCATTGAAATTCTTTCGAGGACAAAGGAAACTCTTTCCGCCAATAAAGTGGATAGAAGCCTCAACAAAGGGTTCTGATACGTTCACAATACGTAATGCAAAAGTTTTTGTTTCCTTGGGCGACCAACGATACGATTTCCCTTCTCCGGTTTTTGCCTTCTTGGGGTTGTTAATGCTGTCTAATTTCTTTCTGATTTCTTCTAGGTTTAGTGACATTTTGTTTCTCCTTGTTATGTTACTATGCTGTAACTTTTTCTGGTCCCTCAACTACTTGATCCCAATTGATAATTCTAAAGTCCTGTTTGTCTACATCCCAGACCACCTCCTGATTTTGTTTTGCTGGTTGTCTTCCCGTGCCCTTTATTCTTTCGTTTAAAAGGGATTTGGGAAGGTCTCTCAAATATTGAAAAGTCATTGTTCTCGCTTCGCCATTTTTCTTCATAAACAGAATTTTCCAAGTTGGTGTTGTCATGATGTTATAATCTCCTGTATTTGATCAGAATACGGAATAACAAACAAATATTTACTATCGTATGGGGAAATAAATATGTCGTATACGTAGTCTACTGCTTGTTTCCGATTAAGTTTTTCTCTTGCTTCCTGCAATAACCCTGATTGTTTTTCGTAGTCTCCTTTGCTTACTAAATAGTAGTAAGCTTTGAGAATAGGCGAAAATATTTCATAAAAAAGATTCTCTTTCCCCGTTTCCAAATCGACACTTCCAAGAGTATAAATTCTTGCGCAATTAGGAGGAGTTAAGTCTTGTTTCAAAACGCCCTCTTGTTCTCTATAGGCCAACAACATTTTATACGTCCCAAGAAGAAGCTCTGTTTTTTTAGTTTCTATCTCGGACAATGTTGTTGCAGGAATCATTTTCTCCAGACAATAATCATCAACTATGCAGATTTCCTTAAAAACTCCCGATCTGGCGTATTCTTGGAGCACACCATACACCACCTTTCGATTTAGTTTGACGTCATTTTTATAAGTTGGCGTAGGTCTTAGCAAAAAAATTATTCTGATGTCTGCGTCCTTGACTTTTTGAAGCAGACGAAGACTACATGCAGAAACGATGTCTGAGCCATCAACAAATGCTATACAAGAATTGCCAAGTTTATTAAATTTATGAAGATTACACTTTGAAGAGGAATAAAGCTTATCAAAAGATTCTTCTATCTTCTCGGGACTTGTCTCTTTAATTACTACATCAGAGTCATCACGAGAAGACACAAGAAAAACTTTCTTGAGTTCTGGCCAAGACTTTAATTGTTCTACTAATACGGGCTGATTTCCTATTACTACAGCACAACTAGACTTTTTTACCATGTTCTAAAATCCTACTCATCTCTCCAAAATTCTTCCCTATAGAGAGGTTTATAACATACTTTCCAAAATCTGTAGAAGAGAAAATTTCTTCTATCTCTCTTATTTTATGTTTTTCATTCTTGTCAAAATCTAATACAAGACAGTCGTGAATAAGGAAAGCGATATAGCTTCTCATCTTATTCTTTTTCAGACATTCCCAAACTTTTAGTGCCTGCGCAAGAAACAAATCACTCGTTGTGCTTTGGATAAGATAATTAAAAACAAAATGAAAATCCTCTATTTCTATAGTTCGCCCCAAAGGTGTTTCAATCTTTTTCCCGTCCCAATACTTCTTTATTAGTTCTTCTCTGTCAAATATCTTTAAGGAAGCATCTTCTGGGTTATACAGCCAAGAGAAAACTTTCTTTTTTGCTTCTTCTCTGGAAAGTTTACCGCAAAAGAGGTTTTCTGCATTCCATTGGTGGATATCGTGTTGAGGTTGTTCTTTCCCAAACAAATGTAAAATAGTTCTTATTTCAGCTCCATTTATGTCCAATTCGACATAAACATCATTGTTGGGACAAAGAATGTGTCTTTCTTTTTTGGGCAATCTAAGTATCGGAAAAGAACCCGGCCGCTCGCTCAGACGCCCTGTAACAGTACCAAAAAGATTATAGTCTATTCTCTGTAGGCTTTTATTTAAAGCGTTCTTTATGTCTTCGTCCGCTTCTGCACAGACGTTAAGTTTTTTAAAGGCTATGTCCTCTAATAGAAACGACGCCTGTTTAAGCAAATTATAATTCTTTGGCCTTTCGGTCGAATCAATAATCTTTTTTGTTATTTCAGTTCTTTTGGCGGCAAACTCAAGCAAGAAGTCAAAAGAAAATAAATCAACAAAATTCCTAGAAGTTACTTTTACTTTAGCTGTTTTAATTGCACACTGATATGCGGCCCATGTTTCATAAAGCTTTTCCCAGTCTCTCCTTTCCTTTTGCGAACATACGTCGACAACCTTTTTATTGGAACAGTACAAAGCGGCGGAGTCAACACAAGGGAAGGCTCTCGATAGATACCAAGAAAAACTCGGGACTGGAAGATTTCCGGACTCTGAAAGAGATAATACATTAATACTACCATCACAGTAAATAACGTCAGATTCACCGTTTTTAGAAGAAAAAAGAACGTCTATGAAATTCATGCTGCCTTATCTTGTTTCGGCCTCAAGATATCGCATCGCACGGTCAAAGTCAAGTTCTTTTAAAAGAGCACAAGATTTCTCAATAATCTTCTTTTTCTTGGCCAAAGACAGCCCCTTATCCGAATACTCCAGCTTTAACCCAAGATAAAGATTAAACCAAAAACCAACGTCTTTGTCAACATCCTTTTTATTAACGTATTTGCGATAAGAAGCAATAATAACTTCTTTTAGCAAATCCAAGTCTTTATATTTCGCGTCTTCGAAATATTCTTCAAGTACCGAGTTTTGCTCTGTTTTTTCTATAAAAGGCTTTGCCGCATCAGAATAAAGATTAAACATCAATCTCCATGGAGCGTTTTTATCTACAGCAAACCCAAATCGGACAGCACAGCTCTGATAAAGGGGATAATTGTCGTCCGACATTAAAACAGTTTTTGGGTAATCGTCTGAATGAGACTTTTTCATTACCTCTATTCCAAGTCCACTGCAAAGAGGATCACAATACTTGGAATTAATAAAGTCTGTAAACGTAAATGGTAGTTTTGTATTTTCTGAGAGTGCTATTATCTGTCTTGAGAAGTTAAGAAAATCCTTCTTTTTAAAGAACCCATTCTTAAAAGAGTTGTCTACCAAGTTTGCAAAATAATTTTTGTATTCTTGCTCGGGGTTTTTATAACCAGAGACAACTTTTATATCTTTGAATTCGCTTTTATCCAAGCATCCGGCCATTTTAACAAACTCTTTCTTAAAGGATTCGTAAGCCGATACAACAAAACTTACTCCTCTTTCTTTCTTCTTCCCAGAGTCTAAATAAACATCAAACTTATCTTTCTTAGGGATTATAGAAACTCCATTAAAACTCTTTCCATAAACTTGATGCCGATAAAGGAAGTCGATATAATATCCGTTTAATTCAAGTCTCTCGTCAAAAAGAGAAAGATATTCTATTCTCTTGTTAAAAAGAATTCTCGTGGACATGGAGTTTTTTCCATCTGCAACCATATTATTTTTCAACTCCGTCTACAGAGCTATAACTTTGAGTAGAAGAAACATTACCGTCGTCTAGGCTTCTAGGAGTTACAGCTCCCTCTTCTTCCCCGACATTGAACCCAATTACCATTTCCGTCATACATGTCAAATTTGTTTTAAAGCTACTAGGAGTAATCTCACACTCCGTTTTAATTACAGTATAATACCCCAACAATCCAAATCTTCTCGCGTTTGTTTCATTTGCAAGCATTGGAGACGGATGAAGAAATATCTTACTTCCGTTGGTAAAAATGTTATTCCCCATCAACGCCACGTTAGCATCAAAAACGTCCAACAACATCAAACCATCAGAGCTTTCAATGCCTTTTTTAATCTTTGCCATACGAACGCTTCTTAACGCCTCGTCGCTTCTTTGCGCATATTTTATTTCTTCTGTTATGCCCCGATTTCTCCCCTCATAAAGATGATATACTCCATTTTTCTGATCTTTTTCAACATCAATCTTTTTAAAGTGTGCTCCCTCGTAATCAATAGCAAACACAATAAACCACGATTCCTGCTCCGGAGATATTTGTTGATTAGATTCAGATATGACTTTTTTATCTCTCTTCTTGGGAAAAGTTAAAACAGTCGAAGAAAACAAAACTCTTTTGCTTTGAGGATATCTTCCCAAAAGCCCTTTTGGATGATGTAGGCTGGGTCTAATCAGGCTCTGCAAAAGACCAAAGATAAAGTTCTTCAGGAACACAGAGGGAACTCCGGTCTTAATAACGTTTGCTTTAAACCAAGTCAAATAGTTGTTAAGAGATATCGGCAAATCGGCAATAGAAATACTTTTTAACTCTCCTCCGTCGCCTTTTATCGTTATATTCCCAAATAAAATCTTCAAATCTTGAAGAATCTTGGGATTGTTGCCCTCTACGATCCTCATCGCAGCATCAACAAGATCTCCAAAAAAGAAATACTTAATATCAAATCTTCCATTAATGTAAGACAACTCTGGAGATTGGGAGCTTCCTTGCAATATCTTTTTTGCCTGTTCATCATGGTCGTTTGCATCGGAATTTTGATTTTTTGGTATTTTCTCCAAATATGCTTGTTTTTCTTCCGGTGTTAAATCAACCTCAAGATGATACAATACATCCAAAGGCTCCGCTTCAAGAGAATATATTTGATCGTTGCATTTTAACATTTCCAACAAAATCTTGTATGCAGCATATATCTCCTGTTGCCTTAGCTCTTTTATTTCTTCTTGTCGCTTTTTCTCAAGATCCCTTTCTATAGTTCTAATATCAACGCCCTTTTTTTCTGCTTCGTCGTCCAACTCATATGCTTCAAACTTCAATAACGAATTTTGAAACTTCTTATCTGCCTCCTTGATGGAATAGAAAATATCTGCATCGGCAGAATTCATCAAGCCTTCCAAAGAAGAAATAAAATCAAAAGTCATTCTCACATAACCAGCTTGAGCAATCTCCGTTTGATAATTCACAGGAAAAAGCTGCAAGACGATATTGTGAGAATTCAAAGCATCTTTTAATTTCTTTGACAAAAGGGGATTGTTTTGGTCAAAAGACCAGCCAACATGAGCCTTAACTATAAATGGAGGATTGTTCTTAGCACTTATTCCATAATTCCCCAACCAACCCATTGAGGATCTTTGCTTAAACCAAGTAAAATCAGAAAAACCAATTTTATATTCTCCGTCTATTGTCCTCTCTTCGAAAAACTCGTCAAGAGAAGAAAATAATATTGTTAATGACGCCAAGATGTTTCTATCCGACGTCGCAAGGTCGGTTCCCTCATAACTCCATTTAAAAGATTCTACACCCGCTCCTCCTCCTCTTGCTTTCTTGTCTTTAAATATCTTCTCTATGTCCTTTGTATCAATAAAGTTCTTGAAAGTATACTCAACTTCTTTCTTTTTCCCACCTTCCAAAAGAAATACTTTATATAGTCGTATTTTTGGAACCAAACAGCTTTGTTGAGCAGGAGTCATGTTTAATATTTCTTCTGCTCCTTCTCTTCTTAAAAGCTTGGATATAAAGCTTTCTGAGCTTTCATTTGTGGTGAGATATAAATGAGATTTTGATTTATTCCTTGTCTCTTGCTGTTGAATTATCTTGTCGAAGTTGGCTGCAATATATTCCTGCTCTCTAAATCCACGATAAAAAGCTTCTTGAATCTTTTTAACAGCAGAATCAAAAGACTCTTCCTGCTTTTTTCTTTGTTCTATTGTCGCTTCTGCCGCTCTAATGTCCGAATGCTTTATGACATTGGGGTCATAAAGATCACCTACTCTTCTTTCCATCTTTATCCCTCAAACATCATCATAACTTTTTCCAACGGCAAAGGAATATAAACTATTTGTCCAATTGTTAATTGGCAGTCTACTGGAACTTGGTTAAACCAAGCAATCAACCACCATAAAGTAACATCTCCATAGTGTTTATATGCAAGTTTATAATACTTGTCCCCGGCTCTCCATGTATGATTAACAACATCAAGTTCTTTTATTTGTTCTTTTGTCGGATATTTCAGTTGAAGAGTTTTGTATTGTAAAATATGCTTAAGCCCCTTTTTCTTAAGCTCCGAAGCATACATTTCATTTTTGTTGATAACAGGATTTAACCTGCGATAACGAGAGATGGGCATTATTTAACAACCTCTTTATACGATTCTTTGATTAATCTTCTTAGAAAGGATTCTTTTATTTCTTCTTTCTTGTCCAAATCCCATTTCCTGACGATTCCTGGTGTTTCTTTATTATAGTGGTCGGGGTTATGTTGATAAAGAATCTTCACGACCTCAACATGGCCGTTTGCCGAAGCCCATCGGATGGCAGCGTTGTCATCGGCCGAGGGAACAACCCTCTTGTCGGAAAGAAGAATCTTCACGACCTCAACATGGCCGTTTGCCGAAGCCACTCGGATGGCAAGGTTGTTACCGGCCGTTGGATCAACCCTCTTGTCGGAAAGAAGAATCTTCACGACCTCAACCTGGCCGTATTCCGAAGCCCATTGGAAGGCATAGTTGTCATCGGCCGTTGGATCAACCCTTTTGTCGGAAAGAAGAATCTTCACGACCTCAACATGGCCTTTTGCCGAAGCCCATCGGATGGCAAGGTTGTTACTTGTTCTTACGTTCGCACCCTTCCGAATTAAATCTTTTACATATTCGAGGTTGGGAGTTTCTTCTTGTTTTACCGCATCTTTTAGCTTGTTGTTTAGCAAACCTTGCCGTTGAATCTGTTTTTCATATTTTAAAAACTCTTCGGGGATACCACCCTCCGACATCTCCGCCATCATTTCGATGGAAGGATTATACCCGGCTCGAACAATCTTCATTAGCTTTCGGAGTTCGTCGACATTATACGCTTCCGCTTCATCTCTATTGAAAGCCGCAGCAACAAACTTTAGCCAATCGTCATATGTTACTTCCTTCATGTTCTTCTGCATCAAGGAAACATATTTGTTAAATCGGTCTTGACCTCCGATCTCTTCTATTACTTCTCTCGGGGTTTGAAGAAGATTTCCCGTAAATATGCCGCCAGGATATTCGTTCTCTACTGTCGTTACGGTTGTTTCGATACCGTCCCCTTGGTCGACAACAGCAAAGTTAATTCTTGAAAACCTGTTACTTATGACGTCTTCCAAAGGAACTGTCTTGTTTATGACGTTAAAAAAGACGACCCCATCGTTAATCGTATATTGATAGAAATAGTTCTGTCCTTGGGCTGCAATACACCATGGGGTTCCTCGACCCCAATAACAAGAGCCCTCCCTCGACAGCAGACGAATCATGATGTATTCATCGTCCTCATAAAGAGTTTGGAAATGTTCCCCTTCGCCACTTTCGGCTGCTTTATAGGCGGTTTTCTTCTTCTCTTTCCCCTTCGATCTCTCGCTCCGTTGCACGGTTTCGTAATAGTTGATTGCGTCGAAGACTCTTTCAGCCGTTTCGTATTGATTAATGTCTTTCTTTTCCAGCCGAGGACCAATCTGATCGAACTTAAGAAATGCGTCCGCAACAAGCTCTTTGCTCTCGTTGCCTTGAAGAGTTCTTTTTAAAGCCCATTCCAAATACTTCTGTTTGCCCGTCGGATCTTTCGAGGCAAAGAAGTCGATTAGCTCTGTTTGCTCGGGAAGCTTTTCTTTCAGAGAGGAAATTTTATCTTCAAGCAAAAGAACATCTTTAACTTCTTCCAAAATTACATATCTCATTATTTCTTCCCCAACACAACATCTTCTTGAGATTCTTTCACACTATCCCCAACAGAAGAATCTGTTGAAAACTTTTCATTATCTGTTCTTTCCTCTGGAAGAACAATGTATCCAAACGGATACCGATTCCCAACCTTATCATCCGAAAACACAAGAGCCCCATCTTTCGAAGATTTCTTTGTCCATCCTGGAAGATGTGTATGAAGAATATAAAGCATTACAGAAACAGAAATCGTCTTTGGGAACGCCTCTGAGTCAAGAGTGCCAAAGAAAAACCCATCGTCTACAACGGGAGCATAATCTATTGCTCCGTCAATATAACATACAACACCACTTGGGATAAGAGTTGTATTTTTTTCTTCCCCGGTGTCCCCTTCGTTGTTTGTCAAAAAGTTAATAAACTTCGCCTTCATCAGAGGAGGTGCCGAAATCTGTCCGTCTTCATAAACGGGATAAACCATTCTTTTCAAAACACCAATTTTATACAAATTTAATTTTGCTTCTTCTTCGCTTTCTGCAGGAACATTCCAAGAAATTGTAACTGCTCGTTCTGTTCCTTTATATATGCTCATCGCATCCATACGACCATATACCTTATTTTTTTCCCATTCAGCAGTATGTGTATCGCGATAATCAGTCAGAAACGCTTTAAAATCTACTCTTTCTCCCGAAGGAATATGCTGAAATTGGATAATTAACCCTTTCCTCTTTTCAAGGAAATCCGTTCCTTTTACTTCGGGAAGTGATATCTGGTCATTCCCCGTAAGCTTAAGACTTCTTCCATCAGAAGATACGCCGTATTGTTCGTCTTTTTTTATCTCTGTCAACGATTAGCCCTCGTTAGTAAGCAACCGACCTAGAGTCTATTCTAATTTCTTCATTTATTGTGTCGACAATAATCTTCTTAAATACCTTGCCGTCTAAATTGAGAGAAATATGTACCTCTTTCCCACTTCCGCCTCTCTTCGCACCATCAAAATTATTTGAAGTAGAACGAAGGCCAGAAATAGATTTGCCAAAAACCCCCAACAAAGCTGCACCCGGAGCACCTATCATGGCAAACCCGGCCAACGACAAGGCCAAAGCAGACACACCAGAAGCCGTTGAAAGAAGTCCCGCTCCAATATTAAACCAATTCATATTTGAAAAAGAATCAAAAAACTTTAACATCTTGTCACCGGCCATATCGGCAAAGCCGGTTAAAGAATTAACCATCATGCCGATCCCTTCCGCCGCTTCTCCAATACCTTTTGCTGCAACACCAAAAGAAACAAATGTTACAGAAAGAGCCAACAATGTGCCAATAGCCGCTAGTCCAACAGGCCCCATTGCGCCAAGAGTAAACAATAAAATTCCTGTACCTACCGTAAACGCTCCCAATGCTCCTACAACTCCCCAAATTTGAGCAGGGTCTAATTCTTTAAACGAAGCTGCAATATTCGAAATGCCTTTTGAAGCAATCCACACAGACGCACCAATTGCCAAAATAACCCCCGCCATACTCCACAGACTAGGACCAGCCGCTTTAGCTGCAGCCCCGGTGCTAGCCATCCCTCCAGCAACCGTACTGCCGCCAGTAGCAGCGCCGCCCCCCCCAAGAACAGAAGCAATACTTTTTAAATTAATAAATAAACTTCCAAAAAAGCCGACTCCCTTTATGGCAGTTGCAACACCAAAAATGGCCAACAACCCTCCTGGATGTTCAGAAACAAGTGTTTGTATCGTTGTAACTATCTTCTCTAAAGTGGGATAAATTTTTTCTACTAGGGGAAGAATAGTGTTCCCCAAAGAAACCAAAGTGCTTTTAAGTCTATCCGATAGTGTTCTAGCATCTTGAATCAATTTATTCATGTCTGCCTGTTGTTCATTATATTCTTCAAGACCAGCAGAACCGGCATTAAATAGCTTTGCTGTTGTCGCCGTATCTAGTTCCAAAATACCAGCAATGGCTTCTTGTTCTTGACGAGTTAATTGCGAAAACTCCAACCCTGTTGCTTCAAATTGCGACATTAGATATGGAAGTTTTTCATCTAAATCTAATGTTAGCAAATCAACACTATTAACAAGGTTTTGCCCCAACATCGCATTTAATCTACCCGCTGCCGTTGCTGCCCCTTCAAACGTATCAAATTTCTTTGCAGCACTCATCAGATCTTCAACAGAAGTTCCCGCATTCCTCGCCTGAATTGCCATGTTTTTAAACACAGACGTCATTCTGTTCCCGTAACTGGCAACCATTGGAGCTGCGCGAGAGAAAGAAGAAATCATTTCTTTCGGAGGAAGGCCCATGGAAACAGCGGCTTTTACCATGCTCTCTTGCATTTCGAGAGCGCCTTCGGAAGTTTGATTTAATGCCTTTGTCGCAAGATTAAGAAATTCTGCACTTTCTTCGGCAGAAATACCCAAATATTCCAACTTCCCCGTGGACATAATAAGTTGTTGCTGAATTTGAGCCCCTTCTTTTCTAAAGTCCACCATAGAAGAATAAAGAGCGTTAATAGAAGATTCCGCTTGATCAAAGCCAACACCCCAAGCTTGACCTTTTAGAACAACGTCATTCATAACAGGCATAAATTTTCTTCCTGTGCCTGTCAGTTTCGCAATAGAAGCGGCAGCATCATCGGACGCCATAACTGCTTCTTGAAACCCTCTTACAAATTTATTGCTTATGCCCTTGGAGATTTCGTTGATTCCCGAAATTATAGCTTTTCTTTTTCCTGGCTGAGTAAACAAAGAAAACGTTTTAACAATAACTTTATCTAAAAGGGTCATCTCTCGGTTTGTATCCAAGAAGAGATCAAATAATTGTCCATAAGACTCTTTCGATTGCTCTATTAGCTTTATTTTCTTCTCTAAGAGAGGGATAGATTCCTGCAGGGTTTTTAAATCTTTCTTGTTCTTCTCTATTTCCTGCTCTGTAAGCTTATTAAGCTCCTCTTTCGAGGTAAGAATTTCAACAAGCGCTTTTCCCCTGTTCCGAGCTAGTTCTAGTAAATCTTTTTCGTGTTTGATAGAGTTTAGATATTCCGAATTTAATTCTTCTTGAAGTTTAACAGCATTTTGAGATATGGTAGATTTAGTTGCCATTTTTTATTTCCCAAAAGGCCACTTAATACCTGTTGTCTTCTGAAAAGAATCAACAGCCTTTGAAAGCCAAGATTTGCTTGCATATGTCTTGGGATTGTCTAGCCCATATTTTGTTATGGAGTCGACATAGCCCTTTTCTCCAGCAATAGCCTTAGAAAATAAGTCTACTTGCTCTTTGGTCCCTACAATTTTAACAGGAATGGCAAAATCCGACCCAAATAGTCTTTTAAGAATATTCTGTATTGCCACACCAAGAGACCTTGTAAATCTATCCTCGTTTATTTTATCTTTTTCATTTAAATTAATGCGAATTTCTTGTAGTTCTTGGTCTTTTGACATGGACAGTTCTCCCAAAAAGAAAAGATTTCTTTCTCAAATAATTAGTGATTTCTTATTGTTTATGGATGATTAAAGCTGGGAGGGCCACTATTTTTCTTTGGCTTCTCTTCTTCCAGCTTTGCAGATAGTTTCTCGATCAAAAATCTTCTTAATCCAACAGACATATTATAAGACGTTAATATCGAAATATTCCCGTAATATGCCAATAAAAACATCGCCTCCCAAGCCTTTTCCACATATTCATCATTTATTCCAAAAAAAGCTGTGGTCAAGCGGAACCTCCGAGTCCGCTTCGAACCCACAAGAACAAGCAAAATGATACTTTCTCTTAATATCAGGAGCCACTTTAGAATAACAAAAAGTTAAATGGGCCGAGTCTACCATCGGAAGCTTTTCTAATGCTGTACGAAGGAATACGGCAGTCCTGGGGTCATTCTTTGCTATCTTCTCCCCCTTTTCGTTCTCAATGGAAACAACGGCAGTTTCTAGCACAGAAAGATTTGTCAATTCCTTAATCTTTTTTTGTTCGTCTCGGGTTAAAAGCTGAAATTGTGCTTTCCATTTGGTTTTGGGAAGTTCTATTTCATATGTCTTTGGGCCGGTTTTTACAATTACTTCGTCCCCTTCTGGCATACCTGGGGCTAGCTCAAAACTGTCCAAATCTACGGAACTATTAACTCTTTGCCCACAAGATGGACAGCCCAAAGAAAACTCATATTTCGGAGATATGGATTTTGACCGAGAAGCAATAACAATTGCGTTAATATCGGCAGCCAACAGCTCTCTCGGGTTTATGTGTTTATCCACCAAGATATGAGCAAGAAATTTATCTATTGCAAGGTCTTTTTTCCATAAATCTTTGTTGGAAAGAATATCCTCGTCTTTTGCTGTCATATGATAAATTTCAACGAATTCAGCATCTTTCAGAGGGTGCCCCTCTGGATAAAATCTTCCTTTACTTGGGATTTCTATTGTTTCCGTCTCAACAGGAAGATCAAACCATCTTGTTTTTTCTTGTGTTGGCGGAGGGTTGAAAGCTACATCTTCTTCTGTTGTTTTTTGATGCGCTCCCAAAAGTCGTTCGTCGTTTCTTGTTGCCATGTTTTATTACCTTCTGGCGAACTTTCGCCAATGCTCATGCTGCGCTGTCTACAGCCCTTCAAACACATAAAATATATCTCACATAAGTCGGTTTCGTGTGCTATATTTACAATGTGTCGAAGATTTATACTACGACTTATGAAAGAACCGCCGCCTTGGCGGGGATAGCCTGCTGTCAAGAAAGCTCTGGTTCTGGCCTTACGGCCAGAATGAAACTCTCTCATGGGCAGGAATTGAGTAGCCGTGTTAGCTAAGGAGTTCATGGTTTAAGTCTCAAAGGGGACCTAGATTAGCACATTAAATAGGCTAATGTGAGGATTTTAGCAAGAAGAGAAGAAATAAACATTACGGGAAAACGCGCTGACGAGTGGGAGGAGTGTTTAATTCTGCCCAATCGTAAACAATGGTAACTTCCACTTCTGAAAGCTCATCGCTGGAATAATCCAATGTTGAAGGGCTAACTGCCGATATCCAAGCATTGTGGAGCATCCAAGTTTCTGTTTCACCACCTTCCTCATCTAACTGCGCAATCTTTATTAAACCAAGACTTGCCACAGAACGACTTTTAGACATAGAATTGGATAAATCGGATTCGTTAATCGGAGGATGATATCCCGCCTTTGAAATATATTTCAAAAGAGACATTACCGTATCATCACCAAACCCAAAGTCTACAAAAGTAGCACTAATGTCCTGCCAAGACATAATACCAGGGAATTTAAATTTGTGCCCCATGTAGTGGTGTTCTACTGTATTGACTTCAAATTTAGGCTTATCGATCTTTTTTGCGGCAATTCTGGGAACTTCGCTGATGCCCAAATAAACAACCCACCGAAAAGCTCTCTTAGTGTCCGCGCCTATTGCATCACGCCAAAAAGCCATATTATTTCCTCTCCTCTAAGTAATTACAATTAATCATCAAACGATGCACCACTAGAAGTAATGTTAAACTCAACAGCCAGATATTCAATTGCCTTAGCAGGCTTCAAAAGAATCTTTGCATACATGATGTTCCTGTCACGTAAATCAGGAGTCGTAGTGGTTTCGTCAAGAATGATTCTAAAGTCTTCTAGACCGTAGTTAGACTTCACGCTAGCCAGAAGCGGTTCTACTTTAGAGTAAAACTTTTGCCACGTCGCCTGGACGTTATTCTCAAATAAGATTCCTTTGCTTCTTGTCGAAATCTCTTTCTTCAGATAGATCATCAGACGACGGACATTAATTCTGTCCAAAGCAGATTGAGTAGTCTGAAGTGTTTTCTGCCCAAAGATAACAATCCCCTCTTGTGGGAAAGAAGCGATAGGGTTGATATTCACTTCATATAATTTATCTCTGTCTTTCTTGGTCAGTTTCGCACGAACGTTAACAACAGGAATCCCACCCGCACCATCAGTTAGACCACCTCGATTAAATCCAGCAGGAGCAAACCACAGCTTGGAATTCTTTTGTCCATAGGCGAAAGCCCCAATTGCCACAACCGAAGGAGGAACCCACAGAAGAGCGTCGTTAATTGTATCTCTGACTTGCACCCAAGAATAATAGGTGCAACCATAAGAACTATTAATTCCTCTTCCCTGCAGATTAGAAACAACCGTAGAAACAGTCCCAACTCTAGAACTTTCCGAGTCGGTGCTTTCTGCACTAGGTTTGTAATCCCCATTCAGATCGATTACAGCTAGAGAATCTCGTCTTTCTTCGCAGGCATCAATAATATATCCAGTTAGACCTTCGTTAGAAAGACCCGGCATCGACATAATATTGCACTCAACAACTTCGGGATCTCTTACGGAATCAACCGCTCTACGGATTGTGTTGTAAGCGTAGTTTGTTAATTCTGTGCCACCAGTTAGATAAGTATTTCTAAAAGGTTCCTTCTCGGTAACATCTAGACCATCAAATCCACCAAACAGAGGAGCTGTAAATTGATCAAACCCAGAATCAAGAACCGTCTTCCAACCAGCAGAACCAGAGGCAGTATAAGAAGTACCTGCCGTTCTATAAGTCGAAGCATACAGAGCGTTGGTAGAAGATGCCGGATCAACCTTCAAGTTATCCAGAGAGAACTTAAAAGAATGCTCTGTTAGAGTACCATCGGAAAACGAATCTAGATCTGATGGCAGAGGATAAACCAAATCTTTAAAACTCTTCTCAAACTTCGCAGAAGAACCGCTTTGACAAGTGTCAATGCCCCAGTAAGCATCTCTAGGAGAACTAAAATTTCCTGTTAGCCCCGTAGTTCTAAGAGCAACCGAGGGGAAGGCCAAAGAACAAGTAAATGCCGAAATCCCAGAATGTATTGCTTGTGTACCTACTGTTGCATAAGTTGAATGAGGCACGCTACCCATACCTTTAACAAAGGCGGTTGCTCCCGGTGCACTACCGCTAGTCAAAGAAACAGTATTGCAGCGCAGTGGGCCATAGAACCCAAAGGGCAGAAGAGACGCATCTGTTAGACCAGAGTCTACGTCGTCATTCATTACAACATAAACAAATTTGCTTCTATTGGTATAATCACCATAGGTCACATATAGTCTGTTGGTCTCATCCCAAGTTTGATATTTTGTACCAATTTTCTTGGCAACGTAGTTGGGAGAAGAGGGATCAAGATTACAACCCGTGAAGGTCTCTAGAACAACTCTCTTCCCATCGTTATCCGAGCTTTGACGAATGGTTACTGTAAATGAACCATATTGATAATCTAAGTTCTCGCTATATTTGACATCTTCAACAGAGACTTTAATGTTCTTGCTTAGCCATTCGCCACCGTCCAAGCTAACAAATTTAAACAACTTTTGCATATCATCCGGATCGTAAGAGGCATAATCAGTTGATAAATCTTGTGCAAAGAACCACCCGGTTTCAGCTTTTTTAGAACCCATGCGATAGTCTGCACCATCATATGAGCCGCTGCCAAGAGCCATAATAAATCCATAACAATCACCTGCAACAGAACCAGCACCAACTGTATCTTTTAGATGCCTGTCGAAGGTTTGACCAAGCCAATAAGTTTTAAGTCCCGCTGTTGCAATAATGTCGTTATTCACCAAAGTCGGATTTGTATTAAATACTCTTCGAATATATTTCGCAGAATTATCAGAGAAATTAAAAGCCGTGGTCAGAACATCTGTACCAGACGAATTCGCGATTGTAGCCTTAAATTCATAATTTCCACCTTGAGATTTCACAAGAGCAGCAGCACCAGAGCCGGAAGCACCTACAACGGTGTCATTCGGCATCGTACCGCTTAGGCGAATAGAGCCCTCATCAAGATAAAAAATCGCAGCTAATGATGCACTTCCGTGATTTGCCACAGAACTAGAAGCAACAACAAATAAACCATAGGCTCCGCCATTGGTCGCTTGGTCTACTGTAGGCTCTACCAGAGCCGTTGCCCAACCCGCCTCTCCGTCCGCAGTAGCGTTGGTATGCTGTTCGCCTAGCAAACGAACATAAGTAATGGGAGATTCGTTTTTCAACCACGCCCAAGCAGCATAAGCGCCGTAAGTAGGAGCTGTATAATTACCATCTCTCCATACGTCACCACCCTTACCACCGGCAATAGGATTTCCAAAAATCTCCACAAACTCCGAAAAAGAATTAACTTTTACCGGACGCATACCAGGACCGCGTTCTGCACGACCGATGATTGCTGGACCAATAGGAACCCCGGTTTTGGAAACCTGAGAATTATCGGTCTCTTCAATCATAATCGCCGGGGAAATAAAGCGGAATTTATCAATCGCCATAAGTTTTTCTCTCCTCTGCGCTCAAAGCTCCAATCCTTTTTAAGATTGGTCATAGTAAATAGTTGATTTCTTGGCCAAAACGCGGAAGAAATAAGAGAAGTTTAATTTTCTTCGTCCTCATCCCAATCTAACATTACATATTCTCTAGGAATCTTGACTTCTACGATACTTTCGCCTCTTTTAATTTTAGGTGTCTTGCTGTTTTCCCCTGCTTCTGTAATGTAACCTATTGTTTTTACAGTAATTGTTGTCTTAAAGAATCGCTCTTCTTCTTTAGTTCCCTCCGCATTATCTTCCGTTGGAAACTCTTCTGGTAAGAATCCTTCATATTTGTGTCCTTCTCTGCCAAAGACGAAATAATTAATACTTCCCGGTTTTGATAAAAACGGTTGTACCAATGTGTTCATTTGCTGTATATGGCTTGTTTTTATTGATATTTTATATTCTATGTTGACGTAGGAAAATTGGGGTAGGTTTATATATTCATACAATACCTTCTTTGCTCTATTCTCCGGATACCAGAAGTTTATTTTTCCATACTCGTCCAAAGACTGTTCATTTCGATGATTTGCGGTTTTCTCGTGTTTTATGCGTCTTTTAAAACGAGCCACTCCGCCTTTTTCATCAGTATTTAAATTCGCAAAGAATTGGCCTTTTTCCGTAAGACTTCTCCCTATATCCCCTCTTCTTACCGATATTAACGGAAGTTCCAAAGAACCAGAAGACTCTCTTAAATCTTTGTTATTTTTTATATGGAAAACTCGCTCAGAATCAGACCAGATAACGGGAGTTTTTTCCCATCCATCTTGTGTGTTGCAAAAAAGGTCGAGTTCTTTATCAACCCAGTCATAAAAGGCCCAGTCAATGTTTTCTAGTGTTGATGGCTGAACTTCAAAAATTTCTTCTTCTTTCTTTTCTTTCTTCTTTTGGCTGTTATTGAAAGACGGCTTTTTTCTTCTTGAGTGAGTGTATGAAGGGGAAGCTTCCCCAGCCGTTATAACCGTTCCAGCGGAAGATAAAACAATCTCGCCGATGCTCTGCGCCAGCGCGCCGGTGGAGACGTTCGAGACGACGGTGCCGGCGGCTGATAGGAAGATGTCGCCGATGGAGTTGGAGAAGGTGCCGGTGGACGGGACGCTTTCGCGCAGCAAACAAGCGATAAGCGCCCAGTCCTCGCTCGCATGGTTGATGCCGGCAGTCCAATCAGACGACACAGACAAATTATATTCTTGAGCTGTGATCCGAGTGCCGTTGTCTTGGTTCCCACTTAATGTACCGTCGATAGCCGTAACGCCAGAAATATCACCTTGCCCAGACGCCACCGCGCAATAACCCATACCGGCGCCAGTGACAGTAAGAACCGCTGACGCCGGCGTGCCGGTGCCAGAACTGCCAGTGTATGACGACAACACCACAGGATAACCGGAGTTAGAATAGAAGTGCAGCGTCCTAAACCCCAAAGTATTAAGCGCAGTGTTTGGGATATTAAGTGTCCTAGACCCCGTTGTGGTCGTCGTCGTCCACCAAAGTTCAAGCACTCCCTCCGGGGAAGACGCGGCCTTTCTTTGCGTGTCGATTTGTGTAAACGTGTCTAACCCATCAGAAAAATACGGCGCTCCTCCTGCTCGGCCGGTCGCGCCTTGCGTATTGATAAAACAAAAAATGATTCTTGTCGCTGCGTCTATGATCGTGGTCATTGACAAGGGGTTTGTATTCCCATTTGGAATTCCGAGCAAATTGCCTTCTGCCTGAAAAAACGCCATCTTCTTACGCCCCCGGCGCCGTCCAGGTCCATGTGGTCACAGTCACCGTCTGCCCGGCCTCGATGGTGACGTCGTCAAGCGTCAAGTCGCCGCCGTCGCCGGTCGCGGTCACGGTGCCCTGTGCGTGGCAGGTCGTACCGTCGCTGGCGTAGAGCCGCCAGTGCGCAGCCGTGCCCGCCGCGTCGGCACTGGTATCGCTCCAGGTGCCGGCCTTGACCTTGCTGCCGCTCGACGCTGCCGCCATCCAATCGGCCGGCAGAGTGATGATCGCAAGCACGGTGCCGCTGTCCGCCGTCGCGCAGTCTGCGGGCTGCGCACCGGTGCGGATCTTGAGCACAGGAGACGCACCAACCGTCGTCTCAATTATATCTAAAAGTGCATTTCGTACCGTATCCGAATACTGTTGTGCCAATCATTTATCCTCCCAAAACTTAATCTTCGTTATCTTCGTTCCAATCCAACATTACATATTCTCTAGGAATCTTAACTTCTACAATGCTTTCTCCTCTTTTTATTTTTGGTGTCTTGTCGTTCTTTCCCGCTCCCATGATATATCCAATTGTTTTCACAAGAATCGTTGTTTTAAAAAATCTCTCTTCTTCTTGGGGCTTTTCTGAATTTCCCTCCGCAGCATATTTATCCGGCAAGAACCCTTCATATTTATGCCCCTCCCTGCCGAAGACGAAGTAATTAATACCTCCCGCCTTAACTAGGAAAGGTCTTATTAGTGTGTTCATTTGTTGAATATGACTTGCTTTTATTGATATCTTATAGTTTACCACAAGATATACCGGCTGCGGCATGTTGATATATTCATACAATACCTTCTTTGCTCTATTCTCCGGATACCAGAAGTTTATTTTTCCGTACTCATCCAAAGATTGCTCGTTTCTGTGATTTGCTGTTTTCTCGTGCTTTATCTTCTTTTTAAAGATTGTTACTCCGCCTTTATCGTCGGGATTAAGATTGGCAAAGAAAGGGCCTTTGTCGGTAAGACTCTTTGTAAAAGAATCTCTTTTTACAGAAATAAGAGGTAATTCAAGAGTTCCCGACATATCTCTTAGGTCTTTGTTATTTTTTATGTGATAGGATCTTTCCGCGCTCGTCCAGATAACAGGAGTTTTTTCCCATCCGTTTTGTGTATTACAGAAAAGGTCTAATTCTTTATCAACCCAATCAAAAAAAGCCCAGTCAATGTTTTCTAAGGTTGAAGGCTGAACTTCAAAGACTTCTTCGGAAGTTGGTTTTTTTTGAGATACTTTTCCCATTTATCTTACCCTCTTGTCCACTATCCCAAAATCACTTCCCGACTTTTCCCTCGTTTGCTCCCAAAACTCTTCTGGTGGTTCGCCATATCTAATTATGTAAACAGGTTTATATTTATCCTCTGTCGAAGCTTCAATTTCCACAATAGACAGAATCCTATTTCTTCCAGAATATCCAACAGGCTCCATAACTCTAAAGTTCGTATCTCCTGTATATTTTCTTGGAGAAGAAGATATTTTTTTAAGAATGGTAGAAAATTTATTTATGTTGTCTGCATAGTTTTTTTCTGCTTCTTGGGGAGACTTTACAAATTCTTGTATTTCAGAGTAGTCGTAATAAAGATATCTACTCTTTTCGTGTGCAAGAATTCTTTCATAATAAGAAATAATTGTTCTGAAAATTAGTTCCTCGTGTTTTCTCAAATATTCTTCAAATTTCTTGTTCCCATAGTCTTGCGTAACTTCTTTATACTTTTCCAAAAGCTGCTTAAATACATTTTCTACAATTTCTTTGCGATAATCTTCATATTTTTTTATATTCTCTAGTTCGTGAACAGTCCCATAAAAGTAATCGCCACTTCTCACGGATTTTGATATTGTTGAACCCAAGATACTTTTAATATCGTCTTCATCTGGTAATGCCGACTTAGGTTGTACTAAAGCAGAAATAATGATCCTATTTCCTCCATATTTAGCTACAGTTTGCTGGCCAGCTATTCTTGCTGTTAAAATGTTATTTGTGAAATAAGCTCCACCATAGCTATGCCTCGAAGGAGTATGAGTTTCCGCTTGAGGGTCGTCTTCCCAAGTTTTTTCTTTTGGGTTTGGGACCAAACCGTTGGTTAAAATAGAATTTAAAAACTTTGAGGAAGTGCCGTGAAAAACAACTTCTCTATTTTTAGTTCTACGCTCTTTAAGAACTCTTTGCGTTTCCTCTCTTATAATCTTCCCAAGATGTAAAGAAAAATTACTTAGCATTGAACACACCACTTCGAGCACGGACACATTTTGCCGCTATCTCTAGTTTATAATCTGTCTGTCCAAACAGTTGCTTTGGTTCAGACAGGGATACGATCTCATAATAATTGTCACCATACTCAAGAAAGTCCCCAACACGAACAAATATATTTTGGTCTTCTGTCAATCTCCTCTTGTGGAAATGTACAGTTACTTTTGTTCGTCTTTCTGGGCCAAATTCGTCTTCTCCTGTATAGCCTGGATCTTCCCATTCCAACAAAACAAATACTCGAACAGGAGGAAGGAATGTTTTATTTATTGCCTCGCCATAAAGCGGATGAAAGTCTGTTCTTTCAACATCTATGGCATAATACAAACACGCCTGGCCCAACATCTTCTCCATTATTTCGTTGGTTAATTGACGTTGGAAGTTTCTTTCCTTCTCGCCAAAAAACAACGGAGGCGGAGCTTGAGGGACGGACCATTTGTTATCTTTTTGAGACATTATTGTTCTTCTTTACCCCATGAAAATAAGAGTCGGAACTTTGGACAACGAATTCTGCAGATCATCGTGAGCTTTGGAATCCTTCTCGCTAAGAGCCGCATAATCCGTTTCTTCAAGAACCTTCAACAACTCTTCTTTTAGTTTTTCTTTCTCTTGCTGAGCTGCCGACAATAAAGCCTCTCCATTAAGAGTTATACTATCTCCCGGAATAGGAATTGCCGACATCTTGCTTCTAACATATCCAAGAGTTTCTTTGCTCAAAGCAAGAGCATAATTTCTAATCCACATCTTGCCCATAGAGTTAATATTTTCATATGGTATGTTGGCAAACGGCATGGTGTTGATGTTGTTCACACCATCTATTTCTTTCTGTGTTGCGGAATCTGCGCTAGCCCAAGGAGCATTATCTTCTGGAACTATAAACTCAAACCACATCTTTGTAGGAGAAGATGTTGTAGGAATAGGGAACAAACGAACTTTATTATTTCTTATCTCGTAAGAATAGTGTGAAGTTCTGTTCCACAATCTATCTTCCAAAGACATCACTCTTAATTTCATTTCCCAAGAAGGCATAATTTCAAAAGATGTCTCGCTTGAATAGTTGTTATAAGACATGAACCCAGCAACGGTATTTAAACCGCCATAAATGCCGTATAACGACCAGTTGGCCATACCTGTTTGATAATGAATTTTCTTGATAAATACTCTTTTGTCTCCGACAGTCCCACTAAAGTCCGCCGATGCTTCTAAGATTGCCTGAAGATCATAATCCTGTTGTCCAGCAACAATGTCAATAGAAGCAGAATAAACAGTTTTGTAACCCCCAATGCCAACCATCTCCGAAAACATCTTTGACATACTGTTGAGATAGCCAAAGTTGTATTTAATGTACTTTAGACTTGAGCTGGCTGGGGCCCCACCAGAGCCCGTAACCTCTCCCATATGGTCAAAAGAAGCTGTCGCCCCGCCCAGAGCAGAACCCAATGTGCTTCTGGCCTGATAAAGATTAACAAGATAAGAATATTCTAAACAAGACTCTTCATAAGCTGCGAATACCGAATATTTATCAATTTCCAAATCGAGTGTGTTGCCGCCCATCCTTTGAAAGGTAAAAGCCACCTGAGAGGCAGCCCCTCTCTTGAACTCATCGCTTGAATAAACCCCAAAGGGCAGTGGATGTGTTACGGTATTAACGTCCGTATAAGATGCTGTTTCTGGTAAAACAACAGAACTTACGGAGCTTGTGGGATACAAATTTGTGGTCATTTACAAAGACCTCCAAGAGACACTTCGTTCATAATAAATAGTTAGTTTCGCAAAGGATTTCGACAAGAAGACAATAAAAAAGAAGAAAGCCGCATTAATCGCGGCTTTCAAGGGAGAGGTGGGAAAGGGTTTAGAGGATTGCCTTTTTTCGATCTGGCTCAGAACGAACGCTGTAAAAGGCTGTTTACTTAATTATTTCCTCTCCTCTCCGGTGGGATGTTTACAACGTCCTCATTCTAACTAGAGAGCACCTTCAGTTTTTTCGTCTTTTTTGCCTCATTCTTCGGGATAACCAGCTTTAAAATGCCATAATTATATGAAATTTCTGCCTTTTCTAAATCATAAATATTTTCTGTGTCGTAGTAAGATGTTTCCAACTTTGTGGAAAGATTAGAAATCGGTTTTTCTCCAGGATCTGCCTTAATTATCATCTGGTTCCCTCGAACCTCCACGGAAATATCCTCTTCCCGAAGGCCGGGAACAGCATATTCAAGAATTTTCTTGTCCGCTTCTTCTTTTGTGAAATAATCTTTGTACTCTTGGACCTTTTGAAAGGACCACTGTACTGGAGCGTCAAATAGTTCATCTTTAAACACAGGCCAAAAGTAATTCATAGGATCCATTAGTTTCATTAGTGAGTTGTTTTTCATAGTTTTATCCTCCGTAGGTTTAGCCTTTTCAAGGCAACGGAAAGATAAACATAAAATTTTGATTGTCAAGCAAGAAATTAACGAACAAACCCAAATCTCTTTAAAAATTCTCTTTCTTTCTGCAATTCCTCTTCTGCTAACTGAGAAAAAGACACCAAGCAAGAGGGGAACGGAGCCCCCGTCTTCATCTGAACCCCATCCACAACAAACTTAATCCTTCCTGAAATAAAACAAATGTGCTTTGCGTGCTCAAACACCTTCTTAAAAGCTTTTGTGTCTGTTCTTGCTGGAGTAAGCATTAGAACTCGATAACATCTTTTATTTACGACTTCATCAATTGATTTTTCTACCCACTTCTTTAATTGGCTATAAGGAGGATTTACGAAAACCTCATGCCCTTCCCAAGGAAATTCTAGTCCATTTGTTCCGTTTTTTGTACAATACAAAGAACATTTTGCATTTTCTGATGTTGCACAAGGATCAAGAGAAAATCCATAAAACTCATCCAAATTGGCAAACATCTCATCAGGAGTTCCATATTCGTCGTTTTTATGCGAATGAACTAGTTTTTTTGTTCTCTTGTCCATTTTATACCTCTTCAATTTCGTCTTCTGTCAAGACGATAAAAACTTCTTTATCTCCGGATTTAAACTTTACCGTAAAAAGAAACTTTCCGTCCCCGTAGTCCTGCCCAACAACTACGCCATATCCGTTTAGAATTTCTTCTCGAAACGGAAGATAACAAAGATTATTAAATTTTGTTATTTGAACGTTTTTCGTCTTTACAACAGCATCCAGCTTAATCGGACAGAACCTGCTGAATAAGGCGTCGGCATAATCTTGAACTTTTTTCAAATCGTAACGTAATACACCGAGAGTTCTTAGTTTTTCGTGCGTTTCTACAAGTTCATTTAGTTTTACGAAAGAAGGATTATTTACCATAAATCGTGTTCTGCCTTTCTGTTAGTTTTATAAAAACCTCGTCAAAAGACACAGGTTTAAAACCATTCGAATCGACCCCAGCATGATACCTCAAAAGGCTGGCATCTGCAACAAGTTCTTTGTGTGTGTGGCCATAAAGGTGCCAAGACTTAAAATAATAACTCTCCCACTCTTCCATCGGATAATGGAAAAGAATAACTTTCCTAGTTTTGCCTTGACTTGCAAAGTCTCTTGCCAAATATGGCTGAACAGAAAGAAATTGATAAAAAAAGTTGTGGTCCTTAATCAAACGTCTATCATGATTCCCGATAATTAAATGTTTCTTGCCGTTCAGCCTACCGATGATTGACAATGCTTGTTGAACACCACAGAAGCCAAAGTCCCCAAGATGAAAAATATTATCTTCTGTTCCTACAACAGAATTCCAGTTTTCTATAAGCTTCTCGTTCATTTCTTCTATCGAAGAAAAAGGACGGCCTTTTCCTAGATGCAAGATGTTTCTGTGCCAAAAGTGGGTATCGGAGGTAAAGAAGTCCATTAAGCATTTCCTACTTATTGTGGATTGGGAACCTCTGGAAATAAGAGGCCCAAATCTCCCTCGCACAATTCACGCGCCCGGTTCTCTCGGGAAGAGCCTTCTGGAGGGCTCGACGAAGGGAATACTTTCGACCCTTGTTCTTGTCGAAGTTGTCCCAAGCCACGCACATCGCCTTCCCCTCGCCAAAGGGAGTCTCAGTGTTGTCCGAGCCCACAAGAAACACCTGGCACTCCGTAGAACCGCCATGATTTCGAGTCTTCTCCACCACCTGCCCCGTCTTGGGGTCTGGCGACTCATACTTCTCGAACACCCGATTGTGCTTCCACAGAATACGAATCTTCTCACCAGTGCTCAGCATCACATCCAGCATCTTCCTTCTCCTTGTTTCCGCAACTGTTTGTTTTTCGTAACCAACTACAGAAAGGTTAACAAACTTAAGGGATTTTGTCAAGCTCAATCTTACATCCAACATCTCTTAAAAGCCTCACGACCTCAACATGGCCGTTTTTCGAAGCCAATTGGATAGCCTGATTCTCATAGGCCGTTGGGTCGACCCTCTTGTCGGAAAGAAGAATCTTCACGACATCAACATGGCCGTTTTCCGAAGCCCATCGGATGGCATAATTATCAAAAACCACCGGATTAACCCTCTTGTCGGAAAGAAGAAATTTCACGACCTCGACAAGACCTTTTCCCGAAGCATATCGGATGGCATAGTTGTTATCGGCCCTTGGATCGAACACCTCCATCGACAGAATTAAAGCCGCTTCCTTGTCTTTGCCTTTTTTGCAAAGCTCCCAAAAAAGCCGCTCTCCTCTGTTTTGTTCTCTTCTCATTTTAAAAAGTTCCCAAGCTCAATCGTTGAGCAGAACTTTCTTTTTTCTCTCTTGCGAGAAATTCTCTCCCTCAATCTCTTTTAGCGACTTTTTAGGACGAAATTCTCCACAAAAATCACTCGGATCCTTCAATACCTCTGTTGGATATCTTCTGCACCATTGTTCACGATAAAACCAGCAATTATCACAACACTCTTTCATTGATTTTTCCCCAGGTTGTTTTCAACAATAATAATCGGCTCTCCCGCAGGAGGACCATAAGACTTGGAATTATTCCAATGATCGTAATTAGCTCTATCCACAACCCAAATCCTCTTAATGCGAATTGAGTCGGGAACGGGAGCCCCTGTATCCGTCAAAATAAAACAAGCATCATATCCCGATTCAACTGCCCACTTTGAGCAGTTATTAAAATCGGTTCCGCCTGCCAAGGCCCGGAACGGCTTAACCTTCTTATTCTTTTCCCATCTAAACAAACTCTTTGTCTCAACCTCAACGTCAAAAGGAACCACATCAAACTCCACAAACTTCGCAAGACTATCCAACTCACCAAAGAACATAGAAAGAAGTTCGTCTCCCATCGAACCAGATTGGTCCATCAACACCGCGATTCTTGCCGTATGTGTAAACTTCTTCCCTGGAAACATATACGGCATTCTCTTATTAATCTTTCTGATAGTCGACTTCTTCTTTGCTCTAACCGCTCCCATAACAAGCATTCTCACAACATCTTGCCATCTTACCGAAGAATCAAGGTAATCGTTGATTTCTTTTTGAATTTGCGCCGGGATGGAGCCCCACGAATGGTTAATTGCGTTCCGCTTTCCCTCTCGCATTGCCTTTTTAATTTCTTGCTCTGCGGCAGAAAGAAGGTCGGGCGGGAAGCCGTCTGGAAACTCTGTGATGTTTCCGTTCTCGTCAACTCCAAAACAAATATGTGAAATACCCTTGAACTTCTCTAGAATACTTTCCTTATTGGGATCTCTTTGCAGCATTGCATAATATTGCTCTGCTGTAAGACCAGACGGATAATTTAAGAAGTCCCTCTTTCCTGGGATAACCCAATCGTCCCTCATTTCATCCGCTTGAAGAAAAGAATTCACAGCCAAGTCCAAGCAAATGTTCCAAATCCTTGGTTCAATCTTCTTTTTTTCTGCGCTTCTGCGCGTAATATGCCCAAGAAGAATATGATAAAATTCATGCTTAAAGACACCGATCCTTTGCTTGATTGTAAGCTCATTCATGTAAACATTATTAATCACAAGCGAAGGGCGGCCCGTCTTTTTGTTTAGAGAAACACCAGCCGTTGGAACTTCGGCCCAATTGCCTACATATTTATCCACCCCCAAACTAAACCCAGCAAGAAAAGGTTCAGCTTGATAATAATGCCCAAGATCAGTCTTGAGGTTAAAAAGAGGAACCGGCTTATCTTCGGGAGAATACATTTTAATTCTCACTTGATAGCAGAAAGCTCACGACCAAGGACGTACTTCTGATAAATCCTTTGCATCTTCAACTTTTGACCCTCAATGGTCGCCTCATTGTTCGAAATAGCCTTCGTCAGGTCAAAATTCCACTCGCCTCCAAAAACAACCTCATCCCAGAACTTAAGGAAGATTTCCGAAGGCATTTCTAGAAGAAGATTGGAAACATTTTCCGCTGTCTTCTGCTTGTTGTTCGCAAACTTCTTGTGCAAAAGCTCTTTGGTAGCTGGATCCTTCCAACGATCAATATGATTGTTCCACTCGCTAACATTGAACCTTTGAACCTTGCCAAAAGCAACCTTATCACCATTCAGAATATCTTCCGGCTTAATCACCTTGTTCTTAGCGTCTGCCACCCAATTCTTGAAAGAATTTGCAGCCTCTTCTCCAACGAAACCATTCGAAATAAGAAAAATCTTTGTCAAGTCTTCTGAATTGTTTTGTAGAGCACTTTCGAGAATCTTGGAGTTCTTAGCAACAACCGTATTCAGACGATCCCACGACCGACGAGAAGGGTAAACCTTCCCCGGCTTCATGTTCTTGGTAACTTCAAGACACTCGGGGAAATTCTGCACGAATGCAAGGATTTCTGGATGAATCCCACCTCGCTCGCGGCCCCACTCAACCCAATCCTCAATGGTCGGATTAAGATCAAACGTCACCCAACGGTCCAAGAAAGCAGGGTCCATGGAGTTAACATTATAATTATTTTCGTTCTCTCCGCCATTAACACAAGAAATAAGCACCGTCCTCGGATGAAGAGTATATCCCGCAAGAGTGCGAGAATCACCAAGCTCAAAGTAGCCCTGAGACACCTCAAGTGTCGCACGATCAATTTCGTCGATCAACAGAACCGTTGGCTTTGTGCAAGCCTCCATAAACCAATCTGGCGGATAATATTTTGTGGTGTTGTTTGTGCGATCCCTAAAGGGAAGTCCTAGCTGATCCCCCTCTGTTTGCTGTGAAGCTCGCCGTGTAACAAATCCATATTCCATTTCATTAATGGCATAAAGAAAATTCACAAGTTCCTTGGCCCACGAACTCTTTCCAACTCCATGCTTTGCACGAAGAAGAATGGGAGGAGGATTATCACAATTGATAATCGGAAGAATGATATTCAGCAGCATCTTGAAAGAATACTCAATCATTTTATTTTCCTCTTCTTAGAACGCTAAAGTTGAGCAATAGTAACAGATTTTATTCTTTAAGTCAAGCGGGAAATTTACATCCGGCATCTTTTAAAAGCTTCACGACCTCAACATGGCCTTTTGCCGAAGCCCATTGGATGGCATAGTTGTTACCGGCCGTTGGATCAACCCTCTTGTCGGAAAGAAGAATCTTCACGACCTCAACATGGCCTCTTTCCGAAGCCCCTCGGATGGCAAGGTTGTTATAGGCCGTTGGATCAACCCTCTTGTCGGAAAGAAGAATCTTCACGACCTCAACATGGCCGTTTCCCGAAGCCCATTGGA
>Ga0208375_1000129_pt1 | contig 120149 bp, 102 predicted proteins | sample RifOxyD1_FD_184038 | JGI IMG/M metagenome (GOLD analysis project Ga0208375, IMG submission 184038) | Soil microbial communities from Rifle, Colorado - Rifle Oxygen_injection D1 (SPAdes) | ecosystem: Environmental > Terrestrial > Deep subsurface > Rock core/Sediment | place: Rifle, Colorado... | reverse complement strand
CTTGTTCGCGATACCGGGCTGGGGCGTACTTTCAGACGTCAGAGGACGCTGAACGCATTCTCCGGTTTGAAATTCAACTCTGGTCTGAGGTCCGTTGTACTGATCGCTGAAATGGAGGACGAGGTAGCGATTATTCCTGTCGTAGATCATCGAGACGGTGGGACGTGTTTCGTAGCCAGGGTTCAGTTCGGGATAAAGCCAGGCGAATTTCACGAGGTCTTTATGCGGGAAAAAATATATAGACTGCGACGAAGGGGCGAGACCACGGTTGATACTCCATCGACCATCCAATTCATCCAAAATCAGATCACGCTTCAAAGCAACCATCGCGGAATGAAACGTCCGGCTCACGCCTCGCGGTTCCCTGTTGTCCTTGATCTTCAGAGAACGATGTCCTGGGACTCCGACCCATTGAAGTTCGATTTCGCCTTTTTTGCACGTCCAGAGCCCTTCCAGGAAGGACGCCGACGCTGCAAAACCGGTTTGTGAACTCGACAGAACGAGGAACGAAATCGTGAGCAGGTGCCCAAAGAAAGGACAGGCGAGCACGCCTTTGCCAATGTTCGGCTGGAAGGGGCGATTAAACCTGTGAATTCGCTCCTCAATAAAGCCCATACAGTTGAATAAGCAATGACTAGGCCTGACCTGGGTATTCTTTCATTCGAAGTCAGCCGTGACACGGGTCCGGGGTTTTGTGAAAACCCAGCAGTGTTCAGCAGCGGCCAATCCGTTGTTGCTCTTGGAGTTAACGTCTATCTCGAAGTGGAATGGGATCGAATTCGGTTTGTGTGTTTTGGCTTTTGGGTTTTCTCTTTCTAGTCACGCTATGGGTCGTGCGGCGTTGCTCTGGTGTGGATCGATTCACTGCACACGTTTCATACGGAAATGTGAAATATCTTCACAAATCCATCTCTGCTGATCCGAGAGGTGATAGTAATTCCGATGGCGCCCAGAATTCCGCACCGGACTACGCGTCTAGATCACCCGGTACTTTTTATCGGGCCCCAGTTCGATTATCCGATGCGTCTGGTTGAGTCTGTAAATCATGGTCCAAAGGCGCTTTTGCAACAAGGAATAATTCTTTTCACCGGGCCAGAGATGTTCAATACATTCCTCGGCCGAAGCGCCGCGCTTCTCTGCAAGGAACTGCAACAGTTGGGATCCCATCCGTCGTTTTAAGGTCGGACGCTCGGTGACTCGCTTTCCTTGCATTCGTGAGAGGAGTTCTGAAATCGCGTACTGAATGTCGATTTCACATTTCAATGCTGATTCCTGGATGGAGTCCCGGGAGGCGCCTTGAATGACAAGCTCAATCACCTGTTTGAAGGAATTCGCACGGTAATTGATTGCGCCGTAACGTTCGCTAAACAGGTCAAGACTGACGTCCACGTCACAATCACAAACGCATTTCAGGAGGATAGAATAGAGCAAGCAAAGAGCTCCGTCCGACCGGTTGCCCATTCCGAAGAACAGTTTTTCGGCCCTCAAAAAGTACTCGAGCGATTCAGGATAGTTTCCCCAACGTAAATATCTGTAAGCAACCGCTCGAAGCCCCAGTGCTTGCAGATTCAGGAAACCGCGCTCCTGCGCAAGAGCAAGAACCCTGTCCTCAATTTCGGCTGCTTCCTTAAAGGCTCCTAACCAGTTTGAGCACTGCGCGGAATTGAACTCGGCCAAAAGTTCACGCGCTTTCAAATTCAAGGCTGAAAACTTTTGGTGGGCAACCCGGAAGCACTGACGAGCTGCTTCGAAATGATTAGCCGAATATTGAATGTTTCCGGCCAAGAACCGGGTTTCAGCTTGGATAAATGCGTCGTTTGAATTCTCGATCCGAATCAGCAGTTCTAGAGCTGAGGAATGTGCTCCTGATCGAATCATCGCGCGTGCCTCGATCAGCTTGCGATAGCCGGATGGAAGCAGTTCCACCCGCAACGGATCCGCCTGATTCACCAGGTGAAGCGCTACAAGATCGAGATAAAGATCAATGGGAGATCCTTGATGCGCAAATTCTAAGACAACTGGTTTTCGAACGCCCATCCTTCATCCCTCTGGGTGTTTACGGAATTGGCAGGTGAATACCGAGTTGTCAGAATGATCGGATTACGAGGTGCAGGTTATCGGTTTTGTTCACATTGCCAATCTGCAATGGTTAATTGCATACCGCAGGCCAGCTGATGAACGCTATAGACCTAGTTTCGGGGCAGGGTACATCGGGGTGTTCCCCAAATGTTCTCGGGGGGAGACAGCTTTGGTTAACGCTTTTCTTGGCGGACGGCCGAATCTAAGTTAGCACTTGAGCTGAGTTCCCGCACGTTTTTCGAGTGAAAAGAGACGTAACGAACGGCAGAAACAAAAAAGCCCAACTCCGTGAAGAGCTGGGCAATCCATAAATGGTGCGAGGAGGGGGACTTGCCCTCCATGCCTTTACGCGTTCCGCGTGTACTCGGTATACGCCCCTCAAGTGTTGGGCCGCGTTTTCGCGACAGTCGCGAATTCGCGGATTTGGCAGAAAAACCCGGGAGTTTTCAATTCCGGCGGTATCACTGGTTTTCACTGATTTGAATGGTTTTTGATCCCTTGTGTTCCCCAAATGTTCCCGGAGGCATACGTTGAATAGAATACGTCAGGTCCCGTAGCTTCTTGCTCGGGCTGGGGTCCAGAGAACCTTTAGGACTGGCTTTGTGAATCATTGGTCAGCATTCACCAAGATAAACCGCTATCAATTGTTTGCTGCGCCGATCCCATACGTAATCCATGCCAGGCTTTTCGCAACACCCGATGGAGAGAACTTCGCAACGATGCTCATGAGCCCATCTCACGTCAATTTCAGGCATAATACCGCCATCCTTAGCGCGAGACGCGAGTTGTTCTTTTGCTTTCTCGAACAAATCGCCTCCAAACGGCTTTCGAATTGAAGCGTAGGAACCCGAGTACGGTTTCCATGTAAATCCACTTGCCTCACTCAAACCTACCCAAACGACCGCCGGAACGCTAAAGGTGAGCGAATGATACCGTTCGCTTGCCACCTTTAGAATTTCTCTTGGTAGAGGTTGGGACGACAATAACGCCTTTGCTAAGGGATCGGTATCGTTAACGCCGATCACGGCATAGTCCTGTTTGCCGTCGCAATTAAACTCGCCATGCAGGACCTGGTGAGCAGGTTTGTTTCGCTTATTCCGCTGGATCAGCCCGATTGGAATTGGGACGAAGCCTTTCATATGGGAAGACATGCTGCCTTTAGCTTCTGCGGGAATTGAAGATACGTAGTCATCGACGGCCGACTTGAATTCTGTCCACCAGTTCGTGTCTTCGTCCGCATAGGCGTTTAAAGCTATCGAGATGATTAGCGTCGCCGCAAAAACAAATTTCAAGCGATTACTCCTTTATGAAACGGCCTGCGGGGCAATTCTGAACGGATTCCGCACGATGCTGGCCTGAACAAGCATCACCTGTATCTACGGCACAATGTTCGTGAAAACCTCTCCGTCCTTGATCACTTCCTCTTTGGTTCTATACATCGAATCGAATTAAAAATCGTTTTCTCGGGCTCTGGCATTGCCATTTCGCCCGCCTTGAACTTCTCGAAGTAGGATGGGTCTGGGTCTTTTATGGCGGGCCCGCCGAAGGAGATCTTTACTGTTGGACAAAAGATCTCGGTACGCCAAGCTATCCAGTTATACTTAATGTCATTGTGGAATTCGACCACTACGATCGCATCGTCAGGACCAAATTTGAGGCGTTTAAAAAACGACCAATCCTTTCGCTCGATGGCGTTCTTAGCGGCTTTTTCCCACCGTTTTATTATTTTGAGCGATTCTTCTTTCGTGGTCGCTCTTATTCCCGCCGTAAAACCAATGAGATTGTTGTGAGGTGGATTAAGCAAGGGGCGTGCGCAAGCCTTCGTCTCCTCGGCAACTACAAAATGTGCCGCTGTGACTGGCATTTCCATTTCATCCGGGTTATCGGGCCTCAGAGTCCAGCAATCCGGGTATTTGAACTCGAAGCCATTATCGTTCGTTAGCGTCTTCCAAGATTTGATCCGAGGGTTTTGAGCCAGTGCAAGGGCAGAGACTCCTAGTACAGCCAGTATTGCGGTTATAAGGCTTTTCATGCTCGTCTTCCTTTGCACTCAGTTAGAGCACCGGCCTTGATGGCAAGTAAGGCCAACTTTCTTGGCTCCAATCGTCGAGTCGACCTCGATCCTAACAGATCCAAGGAGATTTTGGTCAACAGTAGATAGGTCCACCCCGCGCAGGCTGATCTCGAACACACCAGTGCTATCCATGTGGACGTTAGCCGTAGGTCTGTTCGCGATATACAGCGTCTTCTTACTAGCGATCGAGCCAGTGAAGCTCGACGCAGGCACGTCAAACTGGTAACCGTTCACGCCGCCGATCGTAACGTGAACAGACGACGTAATCGATAGCGGTGACTTCGAGTTTGGTACGAGGGTTCCAGCTATCTTCACCATGGCCTGCTTGAAATCAGTGTTGCCCGTATCCTGAATGGCGTATTGGTTCACGGCCAGTACTGCGTTGGGCCGAGGCACGGTTGTGGTCACGTGGTTAATCGTAGCCGTCGTGGAGTTGCCGGCAGTTAACGTGCCAGTACTGAAATGGCTATCGTTCGTCATTCCGGAGGAGTCGAAGCTTCGATGGTCGAGATAGTAGCTGCCGCCGTTTATCGAGAACACCTGGATATCGTAGGAGCCTGGAGGCACGTCCTGCGAACTTATGAAGTATCGCTCATCGACGGCCGTTGATGGAGTAAATCCAGGATCAGCCGGTGTGTCGATCGACTGCTCTCCATAGGCTGCACCAGGAATTTCGGTGTAAGAAGTTCCCGTGTTCGGATTGAAGCCTGCTCTTCGCCCCAGAGGATCGGTTACAACAAAATGGATACCCATCGGCGTCGAGATGAACATCATGGAAGGATCGGATGATGGACGATAGAGTGCGTATCCGATTACCGATGGATAGCTGGCTTTGAGATTCGTATACAGGGCGTCTTTACTTGAGCCAATCTGTGTTGAACCAGGATTATTCAGTCGCAAGGTTTGACTTTGGTTCACCTTGTCCCACACAATCCCCGTTGCGAGCATGAAGTGCTGGCCGCCGCCGTTCTTCGCAAACTTCATGATCACGGGATTTCCGCTACAGATTTCGTTTTGAACTGCGCTTATCGCGTCCCGGTCCGAGAAGCTGCTGTAATTCAGACCTTTGAACGAGACTACGTTGGGAGCATTGGCCGGATCGCAAGAGCCCGTGATCTGGCACCCGGCTTGATAACCCGCGCGCGCAACTTCCGCCGCTCCAGCCCAAATCGGGTTGTTGTTTGCATCGAATCCCACGGAGCCATCAGCGAGGAAGTCCGTGGTGTAATTCGCCATGGCTGAATTGAGCGTTCCAGGGTCAAGGCCCTCGCCGTTAAGTCCTGGCAAGTGCGGGCCGGCCGGCGCAGGATCTGCCGGCGAACCGATCGGAGTGCTCGTGATCCCGTAACTTGAGAAGAGCATGGAAAGGTTTGTCACCGAACAACCGTATTGCCTAAAAGTGCCCGATGACAGGTCGGGGATCCCATATGGCTGAGGGGCCCACTGCAGTTCAGTCTGCGCATGGAAGGGCACGACGCGACCGGCGTCCTCAACCTTGCAGAGCACCATGGTGTTTATATCCGTCCCGAAGCTGTTGTTGGTGTAATTGCTTTCCTGTATGGCTTTGGTCGCGTTCACGATCGCGGTCAGCGGTAGCACGCCAAGAAGGCTCGGGTCAGTCGGGGGTGTAAACTCGACCTTGACGATATTATCACCTTGGTGAAACTGACTGACGTCGATCGAATTATCTGCGATCACCTGGTCGCCCAACTTGAGCTGAAGATAGGTTGACGTTGCGCCAGCAGTCGGAGTTCCGTTCATATGCACATTTACCTGTGCTTCAGCTCGGGTTGGGGCAATTTTCGGAGCCGGATTCGCTGTCTGTGGTGTAACCGTCGCTAGGATGGGCTTATCATCGGCATCTGTCGGCGCCAGCATTCCTGCAGCCTGATTCAGTTCAATTTTTGAAACAGAGAGATCCAACTGCCCAACAACCTTCACCTGAATAGTTCTAGTGTTGTTTGAAAAATTCTTCTCGTACAGGGTGTTTCCAGGACTCACTGTCGCAGTAATAGTTTGAAGACCTGTTAGACTCGGGTGAAATTTGACAGTGAACGGAATCTCGAGTTCCCCATTCGCTGCCTGTAGCGATGACAAACTGATTGTTCGTGACTGGGTCTCATAGCCCGCCTGAAGACTCACAGTGGTGCTGCGGACTTCGGGTCCCTCAAACTCGTTGGCGGTAACTGACAGCTTAACCTGAAATGCGCTTCCGGGAGCGACGATGGGAATTCCGTCATCTCCAACCCCTGACTCGGTCTGCACCTCAGAGTTCGAAATGGCGAGATCGAATTGCTGATTCGGCCTGTATTGGATGACAAACGAATCAATAGCAAAGTCGTCACTACCGCCTATGCCAGTTAAGCTGAACAATGTCCCTCCGAACGGTGCGTGGAAACTGATATTCCCCGGTTGTGTGGCACAGGGCTCAATAGCCCCGTCAACGCAAATTCGGAAATTGCGTCCTGGTGGGCTGATCACGTGAAGATCGATCTGAGATATGCGGTAACTAAGCTGCTTTGCCATATAGAGCATCGTTGCCCAAGCATTGGTGGTTAGAACTGTCTCAGAAGTCAATGCGCAAATCGAGGGATTATGTTGAGAGTACACCGGATCGCCGCAGTAAGCTCGACCTGCAACATAGGCGTTTAGTACGCCGTTGTTCGTATAATTATGCGAGCTGCCGAAAGTGAGGGTGAGCTCCTCCGCTGAAGCCCCTCGGGATAGCGTGAGTAACTGGATCAAACTCAAAAAAAGGTCATTACCGGAAAAGTGCAAGGCCACGTGTATTCCCGTCTCGTCATATGTCCCGCCGATCTGCTCAGGTAGCTGGCTGGTTAAATATATCAGAAGGAATAGCCTCCGATAGTGCGTCACTCGTGACATTTGCGAACTTTAAAGCTATCGTGAAATTTTGGCCATTTTCCGGCCTTATTCAGCGAAAAAATTCAACGTCCCAAGTTTCATCGTTTGTTTCGCGACATTTCCCGACATTTCGCGAGATGTCGCGATTTGTCTAACTCTCCGAGAGCCTCGAGAAATTTCGTTCCCTATAAGTAGAGGGACTCGTTTTTAAAAAAAAACGAAAACCGTTCGTGAACCCAACGCTAAGGAGGCATTTGAATGAAAATCAGCTCCCGTGTGAAGTCATCTCGAATTGGCAAATCAAACCCGAATCGAAATCGCCGCCGGTCTGCCAGCCGACTGTGCTGTCGACCGCGGTGTCTAGAGACCTGTCTAGTCACCTGTCTAGTGCGGAAGACAGCCTGGTCGAGCCCGCCGTTCTCGCAAGATGCGGTCGTTGTTCGAAGAATTCCCCCGATGTCGGCTAGCACGCAAAAAGACTCCACCCCCTCCACGATGGTCGAGGCTGGAGTCTTTTTGCGTGCCGGGAAAGGACGGATTTAAATGATCGAAATTCAAGAACGGGATCGACGGATCCTTCAAAGCTGTTATGAGCATCAGGTTCTGACCCCAAGAATCGTTTCGCGGTACTTCTTTCGAGGAAAGCACCGAAGCGAGTCGTATCGAAGAATCGAGGAGCTGGAAAGGGCAGGGTACATCACGAGATCAGCGAATGTATTCGGGGGCGGTCAATTGACCCGACTCACGAAGCAAGGCGAAGCTCTCGTTCGGTCGCACGGAAGTCTCGATGCGCCCTACGATCGGAGAAAGCGCCTCTTCGGCATTTCCCGGTCCTTGCTCGATACTACGGTCAGACTCAGGCTCGACGAGCTTTGGGACCTGGTCTGGCTGGAACAGCGTTCGTACCCATAGGAAAAACCAAAGGCCCTCGGTGTCGTTCAGCTCAGAAGCGGACTCACTGCGGTGATTGACGTGGAGTCTGACCTTGCACCGTCATTTCTCGATATCGAAGACCGAATCGCGAAGTGGCTACAATCAAACCCATCGCTCATTCTTCTCATCACGATTCACGAGTTCTCGCTCAAATTTCTCAAAGCAAAGATCAACGAGTCTCCGGAGATGAGAAGAATCATCGCACTCGTGACCTGGTCCGAGCTTGAGCCCTGGTCCAAAGACGAAATTCCAACCGCCTGGACCCCAGACGGTCCGGCCGAAATTTTTCAGAGGAGGGACTGGTGATGGTAGCGGCTAGCGCGATCATGAGTTTTTTCGATATCGATGAGGCGGCTGAATTCTTGCGAATTAAGCCCGGCACCCTGTACGCCTGGGTGCACCAGCGGCGAATTCCGTTCAGGAAACATGGCCGAAGAGTCGTTTTCTTCAAGCCAGATCTCGAGGGGTGGAGTCATGACCAGGCCGTCGCGCCCGTCGAGTCTCCCACTTTCCTAAAGCGAGGGTTTGGTGCTAGGTTGTTCGGACGCAATCGTTCTTTGAAAACCAGTGGCACCGCCGAAGAACCCCAAGACTCCCTTTCGAGAAAAGGAGAATGAACTATGGCAATTATTCGGCGACAAAACAGTAAACACGAAGTCAGATACCAGGTGAAGGTCCGAGACGGACTTGGCCAGTGGTTCAGATCCGTGACCTTCGAAACGAAGGCCGCGGCTGAAGCGTACGAGCGGCAACTCTTCATGCAACGGGATCAGGGCGCGAGCGCGCTTCCCGAGTCCCAGCGCAACATGACGATTGCCGAGTACTGGCAGGTCTGGACGGCCGAGTGCCGGAGCCAAATGTCGCGAGGTTGGATCATTTCGCAAGACCAGATGGCTCGCGATTACGTGCTCCCCGTGCTCGGTGCGCGAAAGCTCATCGAGGTGAGGCCGCAGGAAATCGGGATCGTTCTCGATCGAGCGAGGCAAAAAGGCTTGGCCCCGCAGACCGTGAAACACATCTACGCAGTCCTCCACAAGATGTTCGAGGATGCGGTCGAGCACTACGGTTGGCTCGGGCGAAACCCGGTTCTCGGGCGTTATCGGCCCAAGATCCCGATCCGGGAACGGGAGTTTCTCTCGCCTCAGGAAGCGATGAAGCTTCTGGAATTGACGAAGTCCCACTATTTGGGGCCCGCCATTCATCTCCAGATTCTCTCGGGACTGAGGCCGAGCGAGGTCCAGGCGCTTCGATGGCAGGCGGTCGACTTTGAACGCGGGCAGATTCTGATTCGGGCCGCGTTCAACAACAAGGAGAAGTGCTTCCAAGAACACCCCAAGCAGGATGACTGGGGAATGGCCCCGATGCCGCCCAAGCTGAAGACCTACCTCGCTGCCGTCAAAGCTTCGAGGAATGCCCTGGAAGGCGATCTCGTTGCCTTGAGCCACAAAGGTAAGTTTCTCCCGTATGGGACTTACCTGAGAGCTCTGAGACCGCTTTGCGAGAAGGCGGGGTTGAAGAAGGTGACTCCCCACGAACTCCGCCACTCCTGCACCGAGCTTTACGTTCAGGCGGGGCGACGGCCGAGGACATTCGGCGCTTGCTCAACCAATCGAGTCTGACCGCGACCGCGCGGTACATGCATCGAACGGATGAGCGGCTGAATGGAATCGCAGCCCGAGTGGGAGGTGAACCCGAACCAACGCCCCCCATCGCCAGCCCGCCTTTGCCGAGCACGGAATCGCGGCCGACGCTCAGGCTGGTGACGGTCTGAGGGGGCCTGAGCGGGCCTGAGCGGGAACGGTCGGGAGTTACTCCGGCATCGGAGTAACTCATGTTCCCCAATTGTTCCCAAAATGGGGAACTGAGGCAGGTCGGGGTTCAAGAACACCAGAAATAAAAAAGGCCAACTTCCGGAGAAGTCAGCCTTTTTTTAAATGGTGCGAGGAGGGGGACTTGAACCCCCACACCTTTCGGTATACGCCCCTCAAACGTACGTGTCTACCAATTCCACCATCCTCGCACACATGAGCGCTGGCAAATTCAACAGTTTGAGCCACTGCTGAATCGGTCAGAGAGGGGCTTAAAACGAATGATAACTTTGTAATTGCAGCCAGTACCGGAGTCAAGCCGATTCTATGCCGGCGGGATCTTCAGTACTCGAGGCGAAACCCGACGTACAGGGATCGGCCGCTGATATCGGCCGCCGCGCCTGTTCCGCTTCCCGTGCCCGAAACATTGCGAAGCTCTGCCACGAGGTAGCTGCGCAAAATTCCGTGGTTGACGTAAATCTCGGCAGCCCCGCTTGGCTCAAAGACATTCAGCAGGAGATAGCCTCCGAGATTTAAGCCTTTCAGCAGTGCGGTTCCTTTAGGGCCGGTCAAAAAATCATAATGAAACGATTCAACGGAATAGCCGACGACGGGAATGATCGGCTGCTGCCTGAAGAACCGGGCTTGATACTCAATTAGCCCTCCCACAGACCAGAGCGTGATATGGGACCGGGTCAATTCTCCGCGACCGCCCATCGGATAGACTGCGACGGACGGCCCTAAACTGAGCACACCGAGAGATTGGAAAAAAGGCGGCTGGTACCCGAGATGGAGATTGACGGCCCAGGCGGTGGCGCCGGCTTGCGTGCTCACGATATCCTCTCCGCCTAAAGCTGCTCTTGCCGCGGTTGCCTCGAATGCCCAAGCCGGGCGCATATCGTGAAAAAGCGGAACGCGTGGATTGCGGGGCGGCTCGGTCGCGACTGTTTGAGACGAAACGGCTTCTTGGGGAGAATATTCAGCCGCGTTTGAATCAACGTACGTATCTGTCGAAACGGCAGGAGCTTCGGAACCGGGCGCTGGAATATCTGGAATAACGACAGGCGCGGTTGAGTCTTCGGCGGCCGCCGAATAGGGGTAAAACCATAACGAGGCCTGGCCAGTAATTCCCGCGAGCAAAATCAGCAATAGTTCAAGTCGTCGCAGCTGAGGCATCTGGGACATCCTGGGTTTCTGGGGCATCTGAATAGTTTCCTTCAGGATTGATTTTCTCAGTCTTTGCAACCATGGGCAAGTGCTGCTTTATTGACACGTCAGAAAAGGAAACAGTATGATCCCTTCGTGGCAAAACATCTGGACTTCAGCGCGGCATTGCGGAGCTTCATGGGATATCTCGAAGGGACGCAAAAAGCCGATCACACCATCAGCAATTATCGGCTGGATGTGCTCTCGTTTCAGAAATTCCTGGCTTCAGAGCTGCCCTCCGGTACTTCCATTCGCCTGGAAACCCTGAATACGGCCGACGTGAATCGATTTCATGCTCATCTGAGGGGACTCGGCTTAAAAACAAACACCCGCCGCCGCAAATTGCTGACGGTTCATCGATTTCTCGGTTTTCTCGCGCAACGAAACAAGCTCCCCCCTGAATTGGGTAAAAAAATTCCGACTCCTCATAAGATCGAACGGGTGCCTTTCGCGATTTCGTCGAACAGATTGATCGACGCGATCCGAAGCCTTCCTGACGGGACGATACTCGAATCGCGCAATCGGGTTCTGCTGTGGGTGATGGCCGAAACGGGCTGTCTCGTGAGCGAAGTCACGCGGCTTCGTTACGACGGGTGGAAGCTCCTGTCCTCGGATGTGGCGGAGTTACAGATCGAAGGAAAAGCGCGCCGTACGGTCAAAGTTTCGCCCGAGCTGTTTGCGGCTGTTCAGGAGCTTCGGGAAAAAAAAGACTCGCGTCCGGCTTCGACGCGACGAGCTGATGAGGATTCCTGGCTGTTTTTGGGGTTCAACAAATTCGGTTCGATGGGTAAGCCGATCACGGCGCGCGGTATCGAGTTGCTTGTTAAACAGCTCGGGCCCCGTCTCTGGCCTCGTCTTGGGAATGACGATTCCGAAGCGGATGATCAGGTGCTTACACCGCGAACATTCAGACATTCGGCCGTGATTCGCTGGTTTCAGGAGGGCTTGACGCGCGATGAAATCCAGTCCCGGCTCGGCTTGAAGACGCCTTACGCTTTTAAAAGTTATGAGCCGCTGCTCAAGGGACTGGCTTATCGATCAAATCCAGGACGGGCGCCACATCCACTTTTGAAATGAGTCACCCGGGATCTTGAGGGCGCTCAAAATCGGGAAGAAATAGATAAAAAGCGCGAAGGAAACCGCCAAAAACAACAAACGGGGCCAATGCTTTCGCAGAAACGGTCCTTCGGCCTGTTCACCGTAATGAAATACATACGCCAGAGCCAGGCCAAGCGTCATTCCTGCGGGGTAGTAATAATAGTAAAAAGAAATCTTTCGCGGGATCACGGCCCAGGGGAAATAAAACGCGGCGTAAAAGACGAAAACCAAGAACGCATCCCTCGCCCTGCATTCAAGCCATCCCCAAAGGCATGCCACGAGCGCAAGCAGACCGGTCCACATGATCAGCGGATTGCCGAGGAGAAGAACGCCTCTCACCCGGTTTTCCGGCCCGATTTCGCGGTCGAAGGCGTACCAGATCGGTCGTTTGAGAATTGCCCAGCCGCTCCAGTGGCTCATGTAGGGATGGTTTGTCACGACCCGGAGTTGTCCCTCGTACATTCGCACCTGCATCCTGATCAACTCTGGGATGATGTCGAGAAGCCCGTGTTTTGTGCCAGGAACGAAAAAAAGCGGCGTGAATGTGATGGCATAAACGATGAGCGGAAAGACGCCCAGCCAGAGGACCCATTGGTACCAGCGGATGCCCTGCCAGAGATCGGGATGGTACCAATCGTCGGACGACATATTTTTGAAAGAGGTTCCCCAGCTTTGGAACAGGCGAACGACGATCACGAGTCCGACGCAGACTGCCCAGGGAACGATCGCGGCCCACTTGCAGGCGGTTGCGAGTCCGAACATCAAGCCAGAAAAAATCAGGAACTTACTTGTTTGCTCCGGCCGCAAATCAGCGCGCCAGGCAGCCGAGAAGCCGGCAAGCCCCCATACGAGAAAGGCGAACATGAAGGTGTCGAGCATCCCGATCCGTGCTTGTACGTAAAGCAGCTGATTCGAAACCGTGATGAGAGCAATCCAGAGGGCCGTATTGTAGCTTCTGAATACGGCGAAGCCCCACAAGAACATTCCGACGAGCGTCAAGGAACCGAATATCGTGCTCATGAAGCGCCAGCCGATCGGGCGGTCGCCCCATACTGCGATCCCGGCGGCCATGATTTCTTTTCCGAGCGGAGGATGCTCCCAGTTCTGATTCTGTTTAAGTTCAAGAAATTGTTTGGCCGAGGGCACATAATGGAACTCGTCGAAATTATGGCCCCTCGGAAATTGGATATTGACGAGAAAAAGAATCTGGCTCAGGAAGTAGAGGACGAGTGACGTGATGAATAGTTTTCGGGTCAAACGCACTCAGTGAAACTAAGACTCAAGCGACTTTGGGTCAAGAAAAGAACATCAAGAGAAAATCATGAACGACAAGAACGCATCAGATAGTCATCAGCGCAGTGCTCCTGAAGTGGGCCGTAACGAACCGTGTCCGTGCGGAAGCGGGAAGAAATACAAACGGTGCTGCGGCGTGAGCGCCGCGCCCAAACTCCATGCGCCGAAAGAACCGGCCGCGACTCAGGGCGCCGGTCCCGGCTTTGATCCGAATCAGTTGGACCCGCAGATGATGATGCAGGTCTCTCAGGCGCTGCAGCGGCTTCCTAAAGGACAGATCCAACGCCTTCAGGCCATTATGCAAAAGGCGATGAGTGGAAAAGACGTTTCGAGGGAAGCCGCCGAATTCGAGAAGACTTTGCCTGTCGAATTTCAAGACATGCTTCGCGGCTTTCAGCTCCCTGGCCAGCTCCCTGGGATGCCGAGTGCGCCAGCTCCCGAGGAGCCGAGTGTGACGAACGCTCCCGAGGGCATGACCGCGGAGGATGCGCGTGCTTTGGTTGCCAAGGCCGCGGCTGAAGGGAAGATCAGCGAAGCCGAAGCCGAGGCGCTTCTCGGAGGGGCTGCCCCGGAGTCTTTGCCGGGGGGTCCTGGGGTTCAACGCGACGCATCCGAGAAAAAGGCCGGCTTTTCGAAATTATGGCGCAGCGTCATAGGGCAAAAAGGCTCGAAGTAAGAGTACTTAGCTGAGCTCGCTGGATCAGCTGGGCTCAGTCCAGGACCGCCAGCATTCTACTTGCCGCCTTTATTCCACGTTTCCTCTCAAGCACTCAGTGACCGGAGCCGATGAGAAACTTGAGATGGACCGTAATGCGCTATTTCAGAAGCTGAAAGTATTCAAAAGTGGCCGGATCGCGAAGGCTTTGGTGATCGTGCTTGCGTTCATCGGGCTCACCGCCGTGCTTCGTTCTCCCACATTGAGGATTCAAACGAAGCTGTTGGTTCATTCGGCACTCGGTTATCTGAGCATTGGCGAATTTTTCGACGTTTACTCCGAGGCCTGGAAGAGTGTTCAGGCCAAAGTCGATTCGCTACAGACCGCGGAAGAAGAGAAGCAGCGCCTGTTGCTCGACAATGCCCAGCTTCGGATGAAACTGGAATCCGCTCGCTTCGAATGCAAGGCGGAGAGAGCGCAGAAAGCCACCCGTGAGCTCGGGTTGAAATTGAACCGCGAAACGGGAAGCAGGGTCGGACGCACGCTTGCTGGAATCCGCTATTCTCCTCCGGACAACCTGACGCCGAATCAGCTCCTCATGCTCGGCGAATCCTACTTCAAGGCGCGCGATGACGAGAAGGCCGCCGTTATTTTCACGCTCCTGACGGGACTCGAGAACAACGACCTTTACAAGACTCCGAAAAATTTTCTTGTAACGGGTATTGCGTGGTATCGGCTCGACAACTTCGAACTTGCTGACTCGTATTTTGATAAAGTGCTCGCGCCCGACGAAACAGCGGATACGCTTCGCTTTCGGGCTCAGGCAAGATTGTGGAAGGCGCTCTCATCCGCCCGGGTCGGACGGAACACCAAAGCGCAGTACTGGCTTCGTGAGCTGGTGGATCATCACCCCCATTCCATGGAAGCAAAATGGGTAAATTCTTCGCAGGAGGTGGAGCGTGCCACGGCCTCTGAAGATTAATATCACTTTGTTCCTGCTGCTTTCGGCGCTGAGTGGCCCGTCTTGGGCTTCGAACGCGACGCCGGCGCGTCCGCGTCCAGGACCGGCTCCGTGCGCGGTGCTCGAGGATTTCATGGGCCGGATCGAGATTCTCGATGAATCACGATCGCGAATGATTCAACCGACGCTCCACGCCGGAGTGAGTTGCGGTTCGTGGCTCAGTATCGAGGACGGGTGGGCCAGGCTCAAACATCGTGACGGTCATCGTTTTCACATCGGCCCGCAAAGTTTCGTGCAACTCCCGGAAAACAACGCGGACGGCAAGTTCGCTGGAGATCATCTGGTGCTGTTTCGGGGGCAGATCTACGCTGATTCAGGAATCGGGGCGAATGAACTCCGGGTGATCACCGCGAACGCCAGAAGCCGGATCCAGCAAGGGGCCGCGGTAGTCTTGTTCAACGAGAAAGAGGAAGAAAGCCAGGTCATCGCGCTCGAAAACTCGGCCAGCCTGGAAAACCGATTTTCTCCGACGAAGAAAATGATCGTGAAAGCAGGGGAGTCGAGCACGCTCAATTTCAAGCTGCTCCGGGTGGTGCCATCGGGTGCCAGGGCGGTTTCGGTTTCCCATCTTCGCCCGGTCCTTTCGGATCTTCGTGTCAGCGGGCGGGATCAGGAGTACGCCATTCGCAATGCGCACCGGCGGTTGAACCGTAAGTTCGCGTCGGTGTTCGGTGAAGACTCAGGTGAGGACAAGAAGCAATCTTCGGCAAAGAAAGGCACGACGAGCTATCTTCGCCATCGGTCGACGAAGATGGATTCGCGGCTCAAAAAGCATTGGGTCAGCCGCATGACAGCGGGTGAGCCTGCCGGGGAAGAGATCCTGTTCAATAACAAGGGCAAACGACGCGGCCCGGCTGGCAGGATCGAGATTGAGAAGTATTCCCATGCGCAACGGGGAACTGCGAAGAACAATGACGAGATTGAAAGACAGCGGCTTATTCAAGAGCTGACGCCCGCACAGGTACGCGCGGGTGCAACGGGCGAAGCTTCGGAGAGCAATTGATTCGAGTTGCCCGGTTTGGTCAGGGAGGGAGACATGAAATCAATCATCAAGACGGGTATCGCCTGCTCGCTATTTGCCGGGATCGTGCTTTTGCCGAATCTCGCGGCCGCCGGCCCGATCGAAGTTTCACTCGGGTTTTCGTTCAGTCAGACCCATTACTCCGAAGAGAGCTTCACCTGGACCCGTAAATGGGGCGCGTCGCTCGGCTATTATCTCACTGAACTGACGGAAATCGAGATCGCCTTTCAAGAAGTCGTCGATCGTAATAGGATCGTGGGTTACGAGGATACAACGTTTAATGACAAGATCTATTCCGCCAATTGGATTCAGTCTCTCACGAAGACGTTTCCCATTCAGCCTTATGTCAAGGCTGGGCTGGGACAGCTCAACCGAGATGCGACTGGCACCTATTATTTCGGTTCGGCGCCTCCGTCACGGGTGGATTCGGTCACGGGCATTATCGGGGCCGGACTTAAGATCTATGTCACGCGAAATTTCGGGATCAGAGCCGAGGCGACCGCGTATCTCACCGGCGGAAGTATCAGAACCTGGAAAGACAATACGTCCACCACGATCGGGGTTTCAGGCTATTTCTAAGCATCGGGCGTCTCTCGCTTTCCTTTGCTTCACCATTTTTATCAGCCCAGTTCTCAGCGGCTGCGGAACGGTTCGCTACCTTTTTCAGGCGGGCAAGGGCCAGATGTCGATTCTTCAACACGCAAAGCCGCTTACCGAGGTGTTGCGCGATGAACGGACCAATCCGCGAATTCGCAAGCTGCTTGCGGAAATTCCGGCAGTAAAAGCTTTTGGCGAACGGCACGGGCTCAAGCCGACGACGAATTATACGGAATATGTGAAGCTCGACCGTCCCGCGGCGGTCTGGGTCGTCAGCGCTTCAGAGCGGCTTCGCTTCAAGTCGAAGGAATGGAGTTTTCCTTTCATCGGACATGTCCCGTATCTCGGCTGGTTTGATCTGAAGAGCGCCCAGGACTTCGCGCGTGAGCTCGAGGGCGAGGGTTTGGACGTCGACCTTCGCGGCGCGGGGGCGTATTCAACGCTGGGTTGGTTTCGTGATCCCGTCCTTTCAAGCATGATCGCTCATGGCGAGGAGGCGCGGGGTGAACTCGTGAACGTGGTGCTCCATGAGTCCGTTCACGCGACCTTTTATATCGCCGGTCAGGCGTATTTCAACGAGAGCCTGGCGAGTTTTGTGGCTGATCGGCTGACGGACAGCTACTTCAACGTGCCCGATGCTGCTGATCTCGGGAAAGAAGCTGATTTCCTGGTTTATCGAAAAGCGCGGGAACAGAGTGAACTCGCCGAAAAGAAGTTTCGCGACACCTACCTTCGCTTGAAGGAGCTTTATGATTCCGCGAAATCCGATCAGGAAAAGTTCACGGGAAAAGCGGGAATTCTCAAGGGGCTGCGCGAGGAGCTTCAACTGAAGCGGGATGTGAACAACGCGACTTTGATCCAGTTCGAGGCTTACAACACAGACCTCGCTGATTTTGAAGCGGTTTACCGGGCATGCGGAGCGGATTGGCAACGTTTCTGGGGCGCTCTTCGGACGATCAGCGAGAAGAATTTTTCTGAGTCACAGCAGTCGGACGTGGCGAAAATCCTCGCTCCGCTCAAGGTGAGCTGCGGTTCGGCAACCAGGCCTTAAAAACCGCCGGTTCCGTTCACCTGGATCTCGATCGTGCCGGTCGCGATGTGTGCGCCGGTGAAGCCATTCATCCGGGCGTCGTAATTCAAGGCCAGCTTATAAGGCCAGAGGCCGATACAGGTGTTTGGCCAATAGGCCATCGGATTCCACATGCAGTGACTGAAGCGGGCATCGGTCATTACGTTGTCGATCTTAATGTCCACGCTTTCGTGTCCGGAACCCAAGCGATCTGAAAAAGAGATAACGGTACTATTGGGGGCCGTCGGGCAATTCGGGTGAAAGTCTCCGACCGATAGAACCGGAGTCGTCACGACTTTTCCGATCGCGGTGACCCGATATGTGGCGCAGCCGTAAGTCGCCGGAAAATTCGTCGGCGTGAGCGTCCCGCCCGAAGGGCCTGCGGTGATGCGAACCACCAGAATGTTGTCGGTTGCAGGAGCGGTCAGAGTGACTTTCGAATCGGCTTGGGCTTCAAGATGGCCCACGATCTGAAAACTCGTCGCGATGGGCGGGATGGATGCCGTGGCAACGGGACTTGGAGTCGGTGTAGGGGTTGCGGTATCCGTAGGGTCCATCTCTGCTTCATAGGGGACCATGCCGGGGGCTTGCATACTGGATAAGTCCCGATAGGATTGGCTTCCGCATGCCGATAAAAAGCCGGTAACAGCAAGTAGGGCCAAAAGCCGGCAGCTTTTTCTTCGGGTACTCATAACGATCTCCTCTCAACACAACCGCACTCCGACGGTTTTCTCTCAAGGCTTACTTTGCAACGCTGGGGCCAAATTGCCGGTTTTATGAAATTGCAAATTCTCTCGTCTTTTAGCGGCGTTATCAGTCTTTTTGTCAGATCTTCGAATAAGGAATCCGGGGCGCGACAGACACATGTCAAAGCATTCGACAGATTAGATGGCGTCGGTATCATCGGTTTGAATGGTCAAAGTGCCGTGCCAGGGGTGTCCATCGGGAACATGGGACCAAGGGCAGTTTGCATACGCGTTCAGGCACCAGAAATCATTGTTCGGCTGATCGATCGTGATTGTGACGTTCTGTCTGCAATCCTCATCTCCTCCACAGGTACGCGAGAAGCTCGTTGAAAGATCGATGATTCGGCTGGTTTCGGGCTTCTGATCGAAAAGACCGTTGCTGAGCATCTCGGTGGCTTGTCGAGTGCGGCCTTCGATTGAAACGAAGATGCCCAATTTTGAGTAGTGGTAAACATAATTTGACTGAGGTGCTGCTTCGTCCTGAATGCCGGGCGTGAATTTGACTTTGAGCACTTTATTCACCTGGACAGTGAAGGTCGTGCTTGAATAGCCGACTCCTCCCACTCTCGTTACGATGGGTGGCACTCCGGTGCTGCTCCCGGAATTTTCGCCAGTGCTCGTCCCGGCGTCGTACATATCTGTCGCGCTTTCATCGTAAAGGCTGGCGTTACGTCCCTGAGGCTTGATCTCTTGGGTGAAGCGTGGTGCGCAGCCTGTTTGAAGCATCAATGCCGTCGCTCCCCAAATCGCCACAGTGAGTTTCTTCAGTTCCGTAAGTTCCATGATTTGTGTGAGTGCAAGGGTAGGGCCAGAATGACCCAGTGTGTCAATCCAGATCAAAAAAGGAGAAGGAAATCGGGAGTTGAGCGCCGTTTTCGTGGGAATTCAACGCTCGGGCTGGCGTCCACCGGAAGTTGAACGCCGCCGAGACGCGCGGGACAGCTGTCAAAAAACTAGACAGAGTTCTCGACCGACCTCTCAAAGTCTCTTATGATTTTGGAAGATGAACGTAATGGCAAAAGACCATGACGAGGTCAGGACCGAGGATCTGAAAGCCTTCGTTCAGGTGAGCCGCGCCTTTTGGAGCGACCGCGGCCGCGCTGAACAGGCGGTCGCGGAAACTTTGAGTGCCGCCGCCCTGCTTGACCTCTCCACTGACCAGACCGTGGAACGTGCCGCGTCCGCACTCCTCGAACGTGCTGTTCGCGAAGGAATGGCGGCCAACAGCCGAATGAATATTGATCTGATCCATCAGCCTTTTTACCGGCTTTCGCCTGAAGAACGCTTTTTACTCGTGGCGCTTCATGGCGCCAAGTGGTCCTATTCCCGGGTTGCAAGGATTCTGAATCGCGACTCCGGGGCGCTGGAAATGATGGCCTGGAATACTCGCGTGGTCCTCGCTTCATCTGATACCGCTCACCCGGGGCAGGGTAAATATCCGATCGGTTCGAAAGTGAACGGCGTGAATTGTCCCGAATACAATTCGAATCGGCCTTGGACTCAGCGGTTCATGGATGACGAGATTCCGGCAGGAGCGCAAAAGCTTTTTCTTCAAAATCATGTCCTGGCCTGCGGTTCCTGTCGTACGGTTCTCACGCGCTGTCGGGAGATTTACTTCACGGTAGACGCGATGGTGCCTCGGCTCGCGGGATCCGGCGAAGAGAACGCGTTCATCGCGCACCTTCGCGATATCTTGAGGCGTGGAAAACTGATCTGCAACCCGAGTCATGCGACCTTCTTTGAGAGCCTTGGGTCCTTTGTACAAAGAGTGGACGTGCAAGTGGCCTTGGTTTGTCTCGTCGGGTTGGTCGGACTGATGCTGGTCGGGAAGTAAAAATACGAAAGGCTGCTTTCATCACCCTGTGAAATGAATCTTGATGGAGGGGAATGTTCCTTATTCAGGAATTAGATTCATTTCGGTGGTGAAAGCAGCCGTACGGGCGGTAGCTTTAGCAACCGGCATGCCACTCGCGGAGCGAATCCCTTCGATCATTCGAATGCGCTTGGAAGTGAAGTCTTTTTAAGACCTTGAGAAGAAACTCTCTTACTTTCCTCGAGAGATCCCGTACGAGCGTGTCTCGATACGATGGTTCCAATCATGAAGTAGACCGGGGTTTTGGTTCCAATTTGGAACTAGTGCCGCGAACCTCGGCTAATAGAGCCGTTCAGGTGGGAGGTACTGGAAAAGGGAACCTTCTCCGACGTCCACTCGGAACGTATAGAGCAGGTGGACTTGTCCGTCTTTATCGAGGAGTTTTGTCGGAGGATTTGGAAAACGTTTAACCCGGTACCAGGAACTGTCGACCACGCGATCCAGTTCAGGAATTCCCGAGCTTTGCAGATGCCGGATTTCAGAGATCTCGCCGTTCCGATTGAGGATAACATCGACGATGGTCGCGTATTCTCCTGGACTGAGGTGGCGATGTCCCATGACTTCGCGAGTTTGGCTTTCCCAGATCGGCCCAATCGCTTCATGAATTCGGGCGTAAAACGAGTAATAGATCGATTCCTGCGCGTTCAGGAGGTTTTGGCTCCCTTCGGGCAGCTTTTTTTCATCGATAGATTGGTCGCCTCCCTGAGTTTGCGACCGTTGCTGGGCCTGGCGATCCGACTGAGTGGAATGCCGTTGTTCCGGCGGTTGTGGCGTTAATCTGAACGGAACTCCGATTTCCCGGAGACGAAGGGGGCGATTTTTGGGCGTTGCTGTTTTTGGGGGGGCTGCTTTGGGTGTTGCAGGACTTCCGGCACGAGGGATGACCTCCGTGTTACGAGCGCGTTGTTCCTTTTCCACACGGATATTCCGATCTGACATGTACCGTGCGTCGGGAGGGGCTTCCTTTTCGTTTGGCTTCGTTTTGTCGCGATTCAGAAGGAGTCCCTTGGGTGTTTTCCATTGTTTTCGAATGGCTTTGAGCTTTTCGGGATCCATTTGTTGAACTTCGATGCGTGGAAGTGCCGATGAAGTCTGCCACTGAACGCGAGCCAGAAAGACCATCAGATGCAGCAAAAGAGTCAGGAATGAGATTATCGCCCAGCGTTGCCAGGACGGCCTCAGGATTTCCGCGTCCATTCTCATGGTTTAGCTTTGGCAGTCATGAAAGACAAGGACCAGCGCGCCGCGAGGGGCAGCTGGGGGCTGCTCTGGAGTTTTCATCTCGATGAGCGGTGTGTAAACTAATGAGTGAATCCATCGCCCAAGGGCGACCTAACCTCGCAGGAACGATTGAACAACTTATGACAGATCATGTTGATCTCGGGATCATCACGGACAGCGACGCGGCCATCGCCCGGTGCAGGGCAGTCGGCGAGCAATTCGAATATCGCCTGAAAGAATGGCGAACTCTCGACCAGTTCCTTGAGGGGCAGGAAATCCCGCGTGTGGTCGTGGCGTATGTTTCAAACGCGAGTCAGGAAGGAGCCGCGGAAGCGGCGCAAGTCGTCAGATACAAGTGTCGCGACAGCTTCATCATTTGCGTGGTTCCCGATCGGCTGGGCAGGGAAGTGGCGGCCTTCGTTAAAAAATCGGGCGCTCATCTGATCCTTCTTGCGGAAGAGCTTCATCAAACAAGTAAACTCGAATATGCGTGTACCCAGGTGGTGAAGGCGGATTACCTTCCGATCAAAACGGCGGATCTGATGCCGGGGCAGGCCATTCCGTTCGACATCTACCATCTTTTGCCGATCCGGCAGAAGTTTCTCAAATTCGCGTTTGAAGGCGACACGCTCAATCAGGAAAAAATTTCAAAAGCTACCGAGGTCGGGGAACTCTACATCAAGAAAATGTCGGCTGAAAAATTCAATCTCTATACGAATTCAAACCCTGACCGTTCCGCTCGTGGACTTGCGCGTCGTTGCCGGAGCCAGTTTCTCGCTCTTTATTCGAGTTATGCCCAGCTTGTTCTTCTTTTGACTGATCAGAGCGAGTACGCCTCGTTCAAAGAAGGGGAATCGCTGCTCAAAAGATGCCGCGATCTCGGGTCCGAGCTCATGATCACGCTGGGTGAATTCGGGAACGCCTGGGAGATCGTGAACAATTCCACGATCGGTGAATTCGGTTCCACGGAGCGCGCGCCGGCCGTTGCGGCCTATGCGGCGCTTTTCGGGTTGCAGATTGATATCGCTGGGATCAGCGACATCATGATCGCGGCCCTGCTTTCGGAGCTGGGCCTTCTTCTTCTTCCGCCCGATATTTCCGTGAAGCTCCGCGCGCAGGAGCTCGATCAACTTTCGCCTGAGCAAAGGCGGATTTACGAACTTTATCCCCAAAAGAGCCTGGACATTGTCCTCGGCCGCAAACTCCCGGTTGACGAAAAACTGCGGGAACTCCTGATTTCGACACACGAGCGAGCCGATGAGACGGGCTTTCCCCGCAAACTGCCGGCGAGGCGGATATCCGAAGGCGCGCAGCTCGTTCATTTTTGCAGGCTTTTCGACCAGAAGACCGTGATTGCGATGGGCAAGGCGCGTGTGGACCGCGAGGACGTGCGGCGCGAGATCATCCGGCAGGAGCTCCAAAATCCGAGCCGATTCTCGCCCCTTTTCATGGAAAAATTGAAAAAAGCGTTTCCCTAACGGCGCCTCAGCTTTGTTGTTGTGATGACGGAGCGGGTTTGGGCCGGGCTTTCCGGTACGCTTCGATGGTCTTCGCGATTTTTCGGATCCAGTTGTTCTCGCGCGAGGCGAGATATTCCATCTTCTTTTTGAGCGCTTCGATGTCCTGGGCCGTGGCTCCGCGCGCCTCGAGTTCGGCGATTTGGACCTCGAATTCCCGGATCTGATAACGGGCTTCAAAGTAACGTTCCTGAAACGCTTCCAGGAGACTTTCGGCATCAGGCGGCGGCAAAGGAGGGGCGGTTCCGACTCCTCCGGATCGCAGCTCCCGGATCATGCGATCTTTGTCCGCCAGGGCGGCCTTGAGCTCCCGAATGGTGACGGCCGCATCGGCGACGTAGCGGTCCTTCGCGCGTTCCGCTGCCTCACTCGGTTCCTCGGCGCGCGCCCGGCTGGTCGGTAATTCTGGGACAGGTAACAGCTTCAGGTGAGGCGCCGTCGCGCCCGGCATATCAAACGGTCCTTCGATCATGAGATTTGCCGTGATCGGCTCGACCCAGAGGCTATGGATGTTCCCGTGAGCACGCTCCGAGGGGCTTGAATTCAGGAAGCCAACCACGACCTCGATCACCGAAACATCGGGAATCGTGTGTACTCGCACGAAATCAGCGAATTTGAGCAGCAGTTGTGATGGAGCTGACGGCCGGGTCACGTCGGGCCAGAAGACGCCGAGAGTATCTTTGGGAGACCATTGCGGCATGCAGTAGGAAAGGCGGAGAGCTAAGCATCCGGCGTCGACACCGAGCTGAAAGCCCGCGCGAGGGGCTTTGCTGATTGCGTTCAACTCGGCTTTGCCGGGGCCCTCTTCGTAGATCAGGCTCCAGAGCGCGGAGATACAGATTCTGAGAGCGTTCGATCGCTTTTTCCAATCGGAATTGGCAATTTCCGAAAGGCCCAGAATCGAATCGATTCGGCTTCCAAGTCCCCGCCCCGAATACCAGTGTTCGCAGTAAATCGGTGTTCCGGCACGAAGAAGGGGTTGAAGGCCGGCCCGGCGGCTGTCCTGGATGAGCGATCGAATGAGCATTTGGATCTCATGCGAGCTAATGTGGCCGAAATCGAGGAGAATGGCTCGCAAGTGATCGGCTTGGCCCCCGATTTCATACGGAGCCAGTGGTTCGCAATGATATCCCGCGAAAGTTGGCCCGCTCGTCCGTGTCAGTCCGTAGAAGGCTTCGACGCGAGTCCAGGCGAGATAGCGATACCAGGGGGCGAGGATGAGTTGGAACGGTTCAGCTTCGAGCTTTTTCAGGAGCGCGTCTTCACTGGTGCTCGCGGCCAGGAGCTGAACTTCGGCGAATTGACGCAATGAATTAACTGCGCGCGTAAGGAGGGCGCCTTTTTCACGCGAGATCCGGTCATCGAGGATCATCGCTATGCGACCGAGTTTCTTATTTGGAAGAGTTGCTGGCACGAAGGCTCCTCTATTATGATTTATCGTCTTGCGGGGCGAGAGTCTTGAGGGTAACTCCGGAGAAGAGTTTTCAGGCGGCCGCCCAGGTTACAGGCAGTTACGAGGGGTTATCCCAGGGGTTATAAAAGACAATGAAGACAGAGTATATTACTACGGCAATCGTTTACCCGAATTCGCGGATTCACGTCGGCTGGGCATGGGAGTGCCTGGGCGCCGACTGGCTCAATCGAGGACTCAAAATTTTTGGCCGTCCGACTTTTTTTGCCACCGGAATGGACGAGCACGCGATCAAAGTTCAGCGAGCGGCCGAAGCCCGAGGCCAGAGCCCGAAGGCTTACTGCGACGAAATGGCTCGGGACATCCGCAAGGTTCTCGATCAAATGGGAATCAGCTATGACCGTTTCATCCGGACCTCCGATTCGGATCACGAATGGGTCGTCCAGAAACTTGTCGAAAAGGCCTTCGAGCGGGGGGATATCTATCAGGCCAAATACGAGGGACATTATTGCGAGGGGTGTGAGGCATTTTACACGGAGAAGGATTTGAAAGACGGCCTGTGTCCGGCACACGGAAAGGCGCCGAAATGGATCTCGGAGGAGAATTATTTTTTCAGGCTCTCCAAGTACCAGGACCGATTGCTTGCGCTCTATAAAGAGAAACCTGACTTCATTCAGCCGGATTATCGTCGGGCTGAAATCGTCAATTTCGTCCAGAGCGGGCTCAAGGATTTCTCGGTTTCGCGTTCGACATTCACCTGGGGGGTGCCGCTGCCATTCGATCCCAAGCACGTCGTTTATGTCTGGTTTGACGCCTTGATCAATTATCTGAGCGCGGCCGGTCTTGAGCACAAGCTCAAGGACCCCGGGAGCGAAAAAGCGAAGCAATTCGATTCGAGATGGCCGGCGCGGGTCCATATCATCGGAAAAGACGTTTCACGGTTTCATTGTGTCTATTGGCCCGCGATGCTGATGTCGCTTGACTTGGCCCTGCCGGACAAAGTTTTCGCGCACGGTTTTATTACGCTTCAAGGCGAGCGGCTCTCGAAGAGTGCCGGAAATGTGATCACCCCCGATGAAGTCATGGCGGTGAGCTCGCCTGATCCGTTCCGATATTACCTTTTGGCGGAGAACCAGTTTTCGCAGGACGGGAGCTTCAGTATGGAGTCGCTGATGCTCCGCAATAATGCGGACCTCGCGAACGATTTCGGAAATCTCGTGAATCGCTCGATCAGCATGACGAGAAAGTACTTCCCGGGCGAGAAGCTGGTTGCACCCGTGACCCGGACCCATTCGGAAGATATTCGGGCGTCTTTCGAAAAACTCGCAGCCGAGCTGCAAAGCGCGCTCGACCGGCTGGATCCGGCGGCTTATGCGTCGGCTTGCATGGCGCGTTCGCGTCTTTTGAATCTTTATATCGATCGGATGAAGCCGTGGGCGCTCGCCAAAACAGCGACTCCGCAGTCGCTTTCAGACCTGCGGGAGGTTCTCTTCACGTTGCTCGAAGGATTGCGTTGGATTTCGATCGCCCTCCAACCGATTCTTCCGTTCACCATGCCCGAATTGCATCGGCAGCTCGGGATTGCCGCTGTTCCCCCGGAAGGGGCATTCAGTAATCTGAAATGGGGCGAGCCCGAGTACCTGCCGAACGAACCGAAGCCGCTTTTCCCCAGACTTGAAGCGGCGAAGCCCGCTATATGATTTCCTAACGAACTGCGCTATGCTGACCTCGCATGGGTCAGAATATGGCTAAGGCCGGCCAGTTCAAACGCAAGCCGCGGTTCACGATAGCGCCCTCTCTTCGCCGGCGGATCCTCGCGTTCGTCAGCGGACTGGTGCTGCTTTCGTTGTTCGGCTCCGGTGTCAGTCTCTATCGCATTACCGAAGTGAACCGCATTCTCGACGCCGTCAATCAAGTCTCTGTGCCGCTGAGCCGGTTGTTCGCGCAGCTCCAATCCGATAGCGACGTGTTCCAGCGCGAGATGGAACGCAACCTGGGTTATTCACACTGGAAGGACCCTCACTGGCATCCCCGTCCGATTCCGAAGTGGATTCATGACATTCTTGAGAGTGAAGTCGAACGAATCCGCGTGCTCGTCAAAACGGATTCAGCGTGGGCCAGCGCAGAGGCGCGCATCAAGTGGCAGGGCTGGATCCTCGATATCGACCGCGGCTTGAAGGAGCTTCGGGAAGAAGGGAACAACCTTTACGCCGCGTTAGAGCGGCGCGATGAAGCGACAGCCACGCAAATTTATCCCCGTTGGAACGCGAGCCTCGAAGAGTGGCGTCGCCAGCTTCAATGGGGGACCGCCGAGTACGAGAGGTCGCTCCGGCAGACTTTCGCGCTCGCTGAAACGCGCGCTGCCGAACTCCGTACCGGTCTCGAGATCGTGCTTGCGGTCGTGGTTCTGCTTTCTTTGCTCTTCTTGTGGTTGGGAGAGCGAGCGCTCAGGCCGCTCGGCGAGTTGACCAAGCTTGCCCGTGAAATCACGAGAAGGGGGCTCCAAAAAGGAGATAAGGCGCTGGTTCCCTTGGCGCCGTTGTCGAGAAACGACGAAGTGACCCAACTCGCGCGCGAATTCCATCGAATGGCAACCGCGCTTCTCGAGCGCGAGAAGATCGTCGAGATGCAGAAACATCAGCTCCAGGAGCAAAACAGGCTCCTTCGAAAGATGGGTGAGCTGAATGAGAATGTCTTGAACAGCATCGAGTCCGTTTTGATCGTCACCGACCTTTCGGGAAAGATCACCCAATGCAATCCGGTCGCGTCGGAATGGCTTTCGGCCGGCTGCGGGAAAACGGTCTTCGGGACGGAACTTCTGGAGTGGCCGCGCTTCAAGCCCTTTGTCGAAAGGGGAGCCAAGACCTGGTTTTCGGCTCTTGAACGGACGTCGACCGCGCTCAAAATCGATCCTTGCGGCGTCGAAGCCTCCGTGACCGGGGCTGTTGACGAAAATGGCCGCGGTTCGGCCAAGACCTTCGGCGGACACGTCATGCCGCTCCGTCAGGAAAACGGCGCCGCGCGCGGGGCAATCATTGTTTTGGAAGACCTTACCGAGGAACTGGACCTTCAGCAGAGATTGAATCGCGCCGAGAATCTCGCGGCCGTCGGCCGGCTCTCGGCGCAGGTCGCTCACGAGGTGCGGAACCCGCTCCACTCGATCGGGCTTGAGGCCGAGATGGCGGCTGAACTTGCCGCGGCGCTGGGACACATTCCGCTGAAACAGTCGCTCCAGTCGATTCTCGGCTCGGTGGATCGCCTTGAAAAAATCACGCAGAATTATTTGAAGCTGTCGAGACTTTCGGCCGGTGAAAAGAAGCCGGTCGATGTCGGGGAGGTATTGGAATCGGTTTTGGCGACGTACGCATCGGTCTGTGAAGCGGAGTCGGTCCGGGTGGACTGGCGCCGGGAAGAGCAGTCGTCACTTCTGGTTTTCGGAGATCGTGATCTTCTGGAACAGGTTCTCGGAAATCTTTTCAGAAACGCGCTGCAGGCGCTCGAAAGCGTTTCGGTCGACGACCCCGCGAGAAACGGCCGGGCAATCCAATGTTCCATGGGTAATGCGGAATCGGGTCGCGTTTGGTTACGGGTCGAGGATAATGGCCCGGGTATCGCACCCGAGGTCCGCGAAAGGCTCTTTACCCCTTTCGTTACGACGAGGCCTCAGGGAACCGGTCTTGGATTGTCATTCGCGCATAAGGTGATCGAGGATCATGGTGGTTCGATCACGTGCGCCGATCGAGCCCCGGGAGAGGGCACTTGCTTTGAAATCCTGCTCCCGCAAATCGCGCGAGAAACAACTGACTTCGTGCTGGAAGCCGGCGAGCCCGCCTCGCCGCAAAAGGAGTTCGTGAATGCCTAGAATTCTTCTCGTGGACGATGATCCACAGGCACTCGAGTCGACACGCAAAATCCTGGAGCTTTCCGGGTACGAAGTGGTTACGGCCGTTGACGGCCAAGCCGCATTGGAACAGATCCGGCCATCCGCTAGCGGCCGGTTGCAGAAATTCGATCTTGTCGTGACCGACGTGCGCATGCCGAGACTCGGGGGACTTGAGTTTCTCCGCGCGCTTTCGCTTTGCGGTGAGACGACCCCCGTGATTCTGATGACTGCCTTCGGCCGCGTCGAGGACGCGGTTTGGGCGATGAAGCTCGGAGCCGTCGATTTTCTCACGAAACCGTTCAAGCGCCAGGCGCTCCTTTCGTCCGTGGAGGCCGTCCTCAAGCGCGCGAAAGCGGCAGGCGCGGCAGATGGCGAGCTCCGGGTTAAAGCCGAGACCGGCGTTGAAACGGCGAGCAGTCCGGAGGCCAAGCTGATCGGCCATTCCGCCGCGATGAGGGAGCTCAAGGACACGATCCGGCAGGTGGCCCCGACGGCCGCGACGATCCTTCTAACCGGCGAGAGCGGCACTGGCAAGGAGCTGGTCGCGCATTGTATTCATCAGATGAGCCCGAGGGCGGGGGCGCGTTTCATAGCGCTGAATTGCGGCGCGGTTCCGGAACAGCTCATCGAGTCCGAACTCTTCGGTTTCGAAAAGGGCGCTTTCACCGGCGCCACCGGTTCGAAAGAAGGTCTTTTTGAAGCGGCTCACGGCGGCACCCTCCTTCTCGACGAGATCGGGGACATGCCGTTTGCCCTTCAGTCGAAGCTTTTGCGAACGTTGCAAGAAGGTGAAGTTCGCCGCCTGGGCGCGACCGTATCGCGTAAAGTGGACGTGCGCGTGATCGCGGCGACCCACCGTAACCTGAAGGAAAGCGTGCGGGCCGGGACCTTCCGGCAGGACCTTTTATACCGGCTCGAAGTGATCGGTATCGAAGTTCCTGAACTCCGCGCGCGGATCGAAGACGTGCCGGAGCTCGCGCGACACTTTCTGAACGTCGCGAGCGCGCGGCACGGGAAGCCCACCACCTCGATTTCGAAGGACGCGTTGAAAGTGCTTTTGAGCCACCAGTGGCCCGGAAACGTTCGGGAGTTGTCGAATGTCGTCGAGCGAGCCGTCGTTTTCGCGAAAGGTTCTGAGATCACGGTTGACGAATTGCCCGCGCATCTTCTTGCCCTCGCTGGACAGGCGACCGCGGGTGCCGGGCCGAACGCGGAAGGCGAGTCGCGAGCCGAAGCAGGCGCGAAGCCCGGCGCCGGTTCACCTGCCGGGGCCGGGGGGGGCACGATCGAAGTTCCGCTCGGGGCGTCGCTCAAGGAAATCGAAGAGCTTCTGATTCGTAAAACTCTCGAAGCCACTTCGGGCGACAAGAACATGACCGCGAAGCTTCTCGGGATCAATTCCAGAACGATTTATCGAAAATTGGATAAACGGTAAATCGGGGATTATTTTTTGCGCGGCCGGATATAATACCGCGACTTCGCGCCCCAGCGCAGTTTGAAGTGGAAGAGTTCGTGCCAGAGGTCGGTCAGGCCGTTCCACTCACTGGGATAGCTGTATCGCCTGAGGACTTCAAAGCCGCAGGAATCGATAAACGGCACGAGGCTCCGTTCGCACGGTTCAAAGAGGTGATCCGGCGTTCGCCATTTTTCCCAACGGTCCCGCTTGAGCTTCAAACGTTTGAGCAGCCTTTTGAATTTGCGATCGATGCTCTGCATGTTCGGAACGGAAAGGCAGACGATTCCGCCCGGGGCCAGCACTTCGCGGAATCGTGACATCCAGGCGCGCGGGTTCGGGATGTGCTCGATCACGTGACTGCAGTAAATCGCGTCAAACCGTTCGGTGAATTGAATTTTCGCCAGGTCGCCGGCACGGGTTTCGACCCCGTAGGTTTTGTTGGCGAGTTCGGCCATTGACTTCGAAACCTCGACGCCGATCGGTTTCCAGCCGTTGTCGGCGGCCGCTTTACAGAAAAACCCGGTATTACAGCCAATCTCAAGAAGGTTGCCGCGCTTCCCGACGAACGATTCTATTTCAGAAATGATATGTGAATATTCCCGATGGACGATCCGGCCCCTCGGGGTCCAGTTTTCCGCCTTCTGGAACGCCTCGGTTGCACTGTCGTAGACCTCGTAGGCCGTTTCGATGAAATCGTCGTTATAAACGGGTCGTGGATTCTGATACGCGAGCTTGCAGCGGGAGCAACGGACGTAAGTATATCGATGTTCGAACCCGAACCGTTCGAGAACGTACGACTCCGTTTCACCGCAAAAAGGGCAGGGTACCCGTTCCCAGTTTTCCGGCACATACTCCTTGTTTTCAAGAGTCAGAGTTGTTGCCATTCGAGCTCTTCAATCGGCAATCGGAGCGAAGCGGGCCGTGAAATGACGCAAAAACGGTGGATCAAAGGTGAGCCGCAATCCCTTCAACGATTCTTTGGCTTTGGCCATCGCTTCCATTCCTTCCAGAATGTAATCGAAATGGCTTTGTGTGTAGACTTTGCGCGGGAAGGCGAGCCGGACGAGCTCCATCGCCGCGGGCTGGAATTTGCCGTCGACATACTTTCCAAACATCGAAGACCCGATCTCGCAGGATCGGATACCTTCGGCCAGGTAAAGTTCGGTCACGAGCACCTGGCCCGGAAACTGTTCTTGCGGAATGTGCGGGAGGAACGATTTGGCATCGATATAGACTGCGTGGCCGCCCGCCGGCTGCACGGTCGGAATCCCGAGCTTATTGAGCCCTTCGGCCATGTAGCGGCTGACGGCTATCCGATAGGACAGATAGTCTTCGTGAAGGACTTCTTCGAGCCCCACGGCCAAGGCCTCGAGATCGCGCGCGGCGAGCCCGCCATAGGTGGGAAAGCCTTCGGTAAGAATCAGGAAGCTTCGAAGGTGATCGAGCCATTTATTGTCTTTTAAGGCGATAAACCCGCCGATGTTGACGAGTCCGTCCTTCTTCGCGCTCATCAAGCAACCGTCGGCGATCGAAAAAATCTCGCGGGCGATGTCCCGCACGGAGCGGTCTTCTTGGCCACTTTCCCGCTGTTTGACGAAGTAGCTGTTTTCCGCGAATCGACACGCATCGAGAATGAAAGGGATCCCGTGGCGATGGAATATTTTCGCCGCACCTCGGAGGTTCTCCAAGGAAACGGGCTGGCCGCCACCCGTGTTGTTCGTGATCGTCATCATTCCAAGGGGAATTCGTTCCCGGTTCTCGGCGCAGAATTTTTCCAATCGATCGAGATCGATGTTGCCTTTAAACGGGTGAACCCGGGCAGGATCGCGGCCTTCGGGGATGACGAGATCGACCGCTTCGCCGCCCAGCTGCTCGATGTTGGCCCGGGTCGTATCGAAGTGATTATTCGACGGGATGGCCGTCCCCTTTTTCACGAGCAGCGAGAAGAGAAGCCGTTCCGCCGCTCGCCCCTGGTGCGTCGGAATCACGTACGAGTATCCGGTCAGGTCTTGGACGACCTTTTCAAATTTTTCGAAACTTCGGGACCCCGCATAGCTCTCGTCGGCTACCATCATTGCTGACCATTGGGCCGCGCTCATGGCTGTTGTTCCCGAATCCGTCAGAAAATCGAACGTGACCTGGCTCGACGGGACCAGAAATAAATTATAGCCGGCCGCACGAAGGACTTGCTCCCGCTCTGTTCGTGTCCGGATCTGGAGCGGTTCAGTCACCTTAATTTTGAACGGTTCAATGATCGTCCGATGTGTCGGTTTCATCGCGTGTGCCTCGTAAAAAAATAATCGTGTTTGGAAACGACTCGAACTTAGCACTGAATTGGGGGCGCCGCAAACAGTTGAGTTGAGTGGCGATTCGCGGTCGGCTGAAACACTGCATTTGCGAATGATGGGCGCCTGTCTTAGAATTATTAAATAAATGCCATGCAGCTCGTGATCAGGACTATCACCCGGAGTTTTGCCTTGGTTTTGTTCGCGGGACACAGCGCCTTTGCGGCTGTTCCCGCTTCGAAGAGTCATATCGTTTCGGACCAAGCCCCGACGCTTTGTGAAATCGGCATCGTACTCTACGGACGCTGCTCGATGTTCAAAGAAGTCGCGATTTGGAATGGCATTCGTACGCCTTTTAGCATCCGAATCGGGCAGCGCCTCGTGCTCAAAAAAAAGCCGACCCTAACGCCGCGAGAAGGCGCAGCCAGACTCCTTGCGAGCTGGAGAAAGCGATTTGGGCTGGGTGGCGATAAACTCCACCATCCGCCCGATAGCTATGCCGCGCTTCTCTCCAAGGCACCCCAGCTCAAGCTGGAAACCCGGCCGGAGACTTCGGCCAAGGGTTCGGCCAGGATTACGCAGAGCCCGGCGGAGAATTTAACGGAGGAAATTCCCAAAGTCATCGTGACTCAGGAAACGATGAAAGCGGTGACAATCGAGCAGAGCTTCGAAAACGCGAAGCGGGCTTTTGAAAACAAGGATTTTGAGCGCGCTCTGACGGAATTCCGGGCGATTCGGGGAACTCATCCGAAATTTCTGCCTTCCTGGATGTATGAACTTCGCACGTTACAGGTGCTCAAACGTGATCAGGAAGCCCGCGCCACCGCGGCTCTCCTGATCGTGCAACATCCCGGTGTTCGGGGGTTACCGATCGTTCGCGCTTACGTGAATGGAAAGTCACCCCAGTGACAAATGGATATCTTTGCATCGCCAGCCTGTTTGCCACGTTGCTCGCGATCGGCCCGGTCAGCCCGGCTTTCGCCGCGGACGCCCCCCCGGACAACTGGAAAGAGGCCCGTCTGATAGAATCCGATAAACCGAAAGAACACGTTGAGGGCGTTGTCTGGAAACTCGAACGCGTCGAAGTTGAATCCCGTTCGGTCGGTCAGCTTTCACATCCTGTCGCGAAATTGGAAGGTGAGTTCCGAAAGGAGGATTGGATCCTGGTCCATGGAGAAACTCAGATCGAGCTCGAGAGCGGCGGGAAGTTTTCTGTTTCCATTCCGTTGCAGGCCGAAGTCACGCCTGTCCATTTTTATGCCATCAGCCCGCTCGGAATTGTGGAAGACGAAAAGCTGGTCGTCGTTTTCAAGGGCTGGGATGCCTATCAGAAAAAAGTGCGTGCGACGCTGAATCCGCTCAAAAACGCCTTCTTTGTGGGACTCGGGCTTACCTCGATGTCTTATACGCAAAGCAGGGTCCAGGATTTTTCAGAAAACGCGATCACCCTTCGTGCCGCTTATCAATCCATCTGGATTCCACCCCGCTGGGATTATGGGTTTACGGCATATCTGACGCTCCTGCCGTTAACGAGCAATCGTCCTGGGGTTACCGCACGTTTTTTCGGTTTGAATGCCCGGGCCGGGTACTCGTTGCCGGTTGTGAAGGAACCCTGGCGCGTCACCCTCATGGGCGGGATTTATTACGCGAGCATGTTCGTGAGTGGCGCGAAATTCGGCTATAGCAATGTGACCGGGCCGATGCTCTATCCCGTCGCGAGGCGGATCCTTTCGACCACGGACTCCGTCAGCGGCTACTTCAAGTACTCTCCGATCACGGATGGCTTGGCCTTTCTGGCGGTCACGAATCGCGAAGTCGCCGCGGGACTCGCCTGGAATCATCAGCGGGAGAGCGGCAAGCAAACGTCAGTTTCGTTCGACTTCGCGGACTTTTATCTTCTCGCCAGAAACGTAAGCCTTCGCAACAAAACCTTTTCCCTGGCCCTTTCTCTCGGGCTGTAGCGCGTTCAGGTTAGGCCGCGGGAGCTGGCTTATTTTTTCGCCATCTTTTTAAACGCCCCGACCGCGAAGAGCACCGAGCCGAGAATCACGAAGGCGACGACCGATGTCACGTTCGTCGTAGTCAGGCCTGGAAATCTCGAGGTCATGTCGAGCGCGGCGCCGATCTCCTCCTTCGCTGAAATGATGGCAAGCAGAATACCGGCAATTGCGCCACCGGCGATCAGGCCCGAGGAGAAGAGCACCCCCGGACTGGATTCGCCGTCGAGGTTTTGCTCTTTGGCGGCTTTTTTGGCTGCCCTTTTCCGGGTGGAGGTTTCAACCAGCCAGCGGATCGCCCCACCGGCAAAGATGGGCGTCGAGCTCGAGAGCGGCAGGTAAACGCCGACGGCGAAAGGGAGTGCGGCGATTCCACACAGTTCGAGAACGATCGCGATCGAGACGCCCAGCAGAACGAGTCCCCAAGGCAGCTTCTGGGTGAGAATTCCGTCAATGATCAACGACATCAGGCGTGCTTTGGGCGCGTCGTATTTCTGAACGACCGTTCCGTCATCGCGCGTTTTCAGGACGCCGTTGATTCCCGGGTCAACGAAATAGCGAACCTGGCCCGAAGCATCGACGAGATATTTGCCGGGTTGAAGTTTTTCGAGAGGGCCGCTGCGGGCGTTCTCCCGGACGTGGAGAACGTGATAAAGAGTTTTGTCGCTTTTGCCGTCCGGCCCTCCCACCATCTCCAGAGCCGTGAGTTCCGAGACGTTGTCAACCCGAACGTCAGCCGGAACTTCTTTCTTGGAATAGATTGTCGAGGCGTCGTTCAGGGCTTTGAGAGTATAACCGATCACGACCGCCGAGGTGAGAGCCCCGACGAGGAGCGCGATCTGCTGGGACCGGGGCGTCGCCCCGACCAGGTACCCGGTTTTCAGGTCCTGCGAAGTCGTGCCGCCGTTTGAGGCGGCAACACAGACGATGGCCGCGACACTCAAGGCCGTGACACGATATTCCAGATCGACCCAGCCGAGCATGAGGAACACGAGGCTGGTCAGAAGCAGCGTCGCGACGGTCATCCCCGAAATCGGATTCGATGACGAACCGATCTCGCCCGTCAGGCGCGAACTTACGGTTACGAAGAGAAAGCCGAAAAGAATGATCAGCAAGGAACCGAGCAGATTCATCTTCAGCGAAGGGGACATCCAGATCGCAAAAATGAGCAAGGCAGCCCCGATCAGGACGTAAGACATCGGAATATCGACGTCCGTCCGCCTGAGTTTCGCGAGTTTGGCTTTGCCTGAGATCTTCAGATTGCCGAGCCCGGCGCGGGCCGAACGGATAATCGTCGGAAGACTCTGAAACAGGCTGATAATCCCGCCGGCGGCGACGGCTCCGGCGCCGATGTACAGAATGTAGTTTTGCCAGATCTCATGGAGGCTCATCTGCGAGATGAGTTTTGTCGCCGGGAAAAGCGGTTGGGTGAGGCCCTCTCCAAAGAGCTTGATAATCGGCGTCAACACCCAGGACGAAAGAATACCGCCGGCCACCATAATCGAGGCGATTCTGGGACCGATGATGTAGCCGACACCGAGCAGTTCCGGCGAAACTTCGGCCGAAACTTGCGCGCCTTTGAACCAGGAAATCGCCTTTGCGGGAACGTCATTCCACAATTTCAACCCGACATTGAGGACTTTGTAACCGAGGCCGAGAAAGAAACCGGTGAAAACAGTTTTTGCGCTGGTTCCGCCCTGTTCGCCGACGATCAGGACTTCGGCGCAAGCTGTTCCTTCAGGGTAAACGAGTTCTTTATGTCCTTTGACGATGAGCGCATAACGAAGCGGAATCATCATGAGGACGCCGAGGAGGCCTCCCAACACGGCGACCAGCATGATCCGGCCGAGTTCCATGTCGTATCCCAGGATCAGGAGGGCAGGCATCGTGACCGCGACGCCGAACGCGATTGATTCACCGGCCGAGCCGGTGGTCTGGACGATATTGTTTTCGAGGATGGTTGCACGCCGGAGCCCGAATACTTTTGAAAAGCCTTTGAAGAGTGTAATCGACAGAACCGCGACGGGAATGGACGCGCTGACCGTCATGCCGACTTTAAGCGCCAGGTAGAGCGAAGAGGCGCCGAAGACGATTCCGAGAACCACGCCCATGAGAACGGGCGTGATTCCGAGTTCAGGAATCGAGCGCCCGGCGGCAATGAACGGCTGGTGCTGATCACGCTCAAGCTCACCCGACGAGAGTTCAGACAAAGCATTCACGTTCAGATCTAACGTCTTGGACATAAAATGATTCTCCAGGGATAATGTTACTGGACTAGCGCGGCCTGTCTTTGACTGTCAAGCTTCGATATGGTACCGCGTCTCGAAGGTTTTTACCGCTATGAAAAAATCCATCCTGTTCTGGTTCCTTGCCGTTTTGATCACATTGGGTACGGCGCATTTTCAGCGGTTTACGGGACCGACTTACCCGCTCAAGGGCTCCGTGGTGATCGATTCAAAACTGATTCGGTACAAATTTGACCGATCCCATGGCGGTCAGGACAACCACGTTGTCCAGATTCTTACGAACGACCCGACTCTGTTGGGCGTGATCGAATGGAAGCGCTACAAAACCGACGACCCCTGGACGATTTCGCACATGACGTACGAGAATGGCTACCTTCGCGGCGAATTACCCGGTCAACCGCCCGCCGGGAAGCTTGAATACAGGCTCATGATGCGTGACGGACAAAATGGCAATGGGGTGCAGCCGGTTCCAAAAGACCGCAATGTCGTGATCCGGTTCAAAGGCACGGTTCCGGGCTGGGTGCTGATCCCGCACATTATCGGGATGTTCGGGGCACTTTTGCTTTCGGCTCGTACGGGATTGGAAACCGCGAGTTCCGCGCCGAAATTCAAAAGACTCACGCTCTGGACCGTTGGATTACTCACAGTCGGAGGGATGATCTTCGGTCCCATTGTTCAGAAGTACGCGTTTGACGCGTTCTGGACTGGATTTCCTTTTGGAACTGATCTCACCGATAACAAAACTTTGATTGCCTGGTTAGCGTGGCTCGTTGCGTTGTTTGCCGTTTATAGATTGCGTAGCCCGAAGCGTTGGGTTTTCGGGGCATCCCTGGTGACGTTTGTTATCTTTCTGATCCCCCACAGCATGCTCGGATCAGAAATCGACTACAAAAAATTGGATGAACAGAAGAGAGCGGTCGAGGTCGATCAAGTTAAACGATAGACTCAGCTCGCCATAAAATGAGTAATGGCATGGCGCATAAGAGTTTTCTTGAAGCGTCCTGCGGGGTTTTGCTGTACATTACATGACACAACGATTTTGGATTAAGGAGAACCCCAGTGATTCAACAAAAGCGTGTAGCTATTCTCGTCGGAGGGGGCCCAGCTCCCGGTATTAACAGTGTGATCGCCGCGGCAACGATTCGTGCGTCGCTGGAAGGCGTTGAAGTCATCGGAATCGAAGACGGTTTTCAATGGATCATGCAGGGCAACGTGGACCACGTCCGTCCCCTCACTATTGAAGACGTTTCGCACATCCATTTCAGAGGAGGTTCCTTCATTGGAATCTCGAGAGCCAATCCCACATTGGATCCGAAGAATCTTGAGAATGCCGTGATCTCGCTGCTTCGCTTGAATGTCGCCCAGCTCATTACGATCGGCGGAGATGATACGGCTTTTTCAGCCATGAAGATGGCCGAGAAAGCCGATGGTCGTATCCGTGTCGTGCATGTTCCGAAGACCATCGACAACGACCTCGATCTTCCTCCCCATATCGACACCTTTGGCTTTCAAACGGCGCGGCATATCGGCGTCGAAATCGTCAAGAACCTGATCGTCGATTCAAGCACGACGTCGCGCTGGTATTTCATTATTTCGATGGGACGTAAAGCGGGCCATCTGGCACTCGGCATCGGCAAAGCAAGTGGCGCGACCCTGACCCTGATCGCGGAGGAATTCGCGCGCGATGGGCAGCCTGCCAAACTGAAGGCGGTCGTTGATACGCTCGTGGGCGCGATCATCAAGCGCTTGAGCTACGGCAGACGCCACGGTGTGGCCGTGATTTCCGAAGGTCTGGTGCTGGACGTCGATCCGAATGATCTCCAGGGGCTCGCCGATGTTGAGCGAGACGCGCATGGGCACATTCGTATTGCCGAGGTGAACATCGGCGAAATTCTTAAGGCCGCCGTTCAGGCACGCCTGAAGGAGTTCGGAATCAAAACGACGATCGTCGCGAAGAATATCGGCTATGAGCTTCGCTGTGCGGACCCCATTCCGTTCGATATGGAGTATACCCGCGATCTCGGCTATTGCGCGGCCAAGCACATCATCGAAGGCGGAAATGACGTCATGGTCTCGATGCAGGGCGGGAAATTCGTTCCGATTCCGTTCAAGGATTTGTTGGATCCGCAGTCCGGCCGGACTCGCCTGCGACTGGTGGACATCAATTCAACACGTTACGCGATCGCGCGACGTTATATGATTCGTTTAAGAAGGGATGATTTCGCGGATCCCCATGAGCTTGCGAAATTCGCAGCGACCGCGGGGATTTCGCTCCAGAAGTTCAGGGAGGAGTTCGGTTATCTTGTAGAACTCGAGCCACCCGCATTGGTGTTTGATCCGCAGGCTGGTTCGCTCACCACTCGGCATATCCAGGAGTTCGCTCGTGATGAAGAGGGAGCTCCAAGAAAGAAGGGTAAAGACCATGATTTCGTATAAAGACCTCGGACTGGTAAACACGAAAGAAATGTTCGCGAAGGCCATGAAGGGCAAGTACGCGATTCCGGCGTACAATTTCAACAATATGGAACAGCTGCAAGCCATCGTCATGGGTTGCGTCGATTCCAAATCGCCTTTTATTCTTCAAGTTTCGAGCGGGGCTCGCAAGTACGCGAACGCGACCCTCCTTCGTTATATGGCGATGGGCGCGGTCGGAATGATTCAGGACGCGAAGTCACCCGTGAAGTTCGCGCTTCACCTGGATCACGGCGACACGTTTGAGCTCTGTAAATCGTGCATCGATGCGGGGTTCTCTTCGGTGATGATCGACGGTTCTCACCATCCTTATGAAAAAAACATCGAGGTCACTCGCCAGGTCGTCGAATATGCTCACAAGCATGATGTGACGGTCGAAGGCGAGCTGGGCGTTCTCGCCGGAATTGAAGATGACGTTCAGGCGGCGAAGTCGATCTATACGCAACCCGAGCAGGTCGAGGATTTCGTGAAAAAGACGAACGTCGATTCCCTGGCGATTTCGATCGGCACATCGCATGGCGCGACCAAGTTCAAGCCAACGCAATGCACCCGGAACGAAAAGGGGATTCTTGTCCCGCCTCCGCTCCGGTTCGATCTTCTCGAACAGATCGAAAAGCTCATTCCGGGCTTTCCGATCGTGCTCCATGGGGCCTCTTCGGTGATGCCGGAATACGTCGAGATCATCAATAACTCGGGTGGTCTATTGAAGGACGCGGTCGGAATTCCGGAAGAGCAACTCCGGCGCGCCGCGCGGTCGGCTGTTTGCAAGATCAACATCGATAGTGATGGGCGTCTTGCAATGACCGCGATGATTCGCAAGACCTTCAAGGATAATCCCGCTGAGTTCGATCCTCGCAAGTACCTTGGGCCGGCGCGTGACGAGCTCAAGAAGATGATCGCTTACAAAAATACGAACGTCCTTGGCTCGGCAGGACAGGCCTGAGTCAAAGTAAATAGGGCAGGCGGTCAGGCGATATGTTTGACCGCCTGCCATAACATTGAGTCGAACGCGAGCTTGCGTTCATTGAATTTCCAGACTCCGTTTGTTTTTACAAGCGTGTCCACGTAAACTCCCGTCGCGAAAATTCCCGGATGATCTTGCGTTTGTATGATCATCAGATCGCAGGACATGGTCGCGGAATCCCGAAAGCCCTCGATCAGGTAATTGGCCGTCCAATGTCTTTTGCCGCGCGCGGTATCCAGCAGACTGTTCATGAAATTCTGAAGTTGCTCCTGCCCCCGGAAGACGCCGAATGGCGTCTCAAGGACGCCTTCGGCAACCCAGGTGTCGAGCCACACGTCGACGAGACGGTTATCGAGCGCTCGATTGTACCGTGAAGAGAGATCAAGAATTTCAAGTTTATCATCGCTGATCAAAGCCATAATGGGCACCTCGTACGAACGGCTGAAGCTGTTGCAGAGACCGTGCGCGCCTGAACGGGATTATTTAAACAAAGTGAGTTGCTGCGTCACTTTGCCGTAGCGGGCGGGGCGCTGAGTAAAAACATTGACACTCACATGACACTGTTCATTAATGTACTCTGATATTCTATGTGGCAGGTCGGGCGCAGCGCGGAGTTTATCGCATGGTAGCAGGACAGAGAAGAAGTGAGATTCTCGTCATTGAAGATGACGATCAGGTGAGAGATGCGATTCGGGCTTTGCTCGAAAGCGAAGGCTACTCTGTTTTAGCCGCGAGCAACGGAAAGGACGCCCTCGAGCGTCTGAATAGAATACATCCTCCCGCCCTGATCCTACTTGATCTCCTGATGCCGGTGATGTCCGGCCAGGAATTCCTGGCTGAGTTGATCAAAGAAGATGCCATTAATTTCAGCAAAATTCCCATCGTGGTGATTACCGGCGCGAGCGGCGACAAATGGATCGAATCCATAAAACCCTTCACGGCCGTGTCTTTGAGAAAACCGGTGGACGTGGACGCTCTTCTCGGGATTGTTGCTCAATACGTGAGTGTTTGAGTTAAAATCGTTAGGATAGGGGAATGCTTGAACGTATCGCTGGTATAGCTCTTACTTGTCTGCTCATTTCTAACAACGGGTTGAGCAGTTCCGCAGTTAAGGCCAATGACGTCGCGAGAATCAATGGGCTTCCGCCGATCGGCAAGTGGATGATCGCTCCTGATGGAACCTACGCACATTGGTTGGGTGATTCCTTTGAGGGAAAGAAACTCCGAGAGCCTATCAATATCGTTATTGTGGATGCGGTCGCAAAAACGGCCGATGAAGCGCGTGACAGGCTGACACGGGCGTGTGTACAGGCGGGTTACCCGATACGTCGCGGGCATTCGGGGGGATACCACGGCTTCATTGGAAACAAGTTGTGGGACCAACTTCCTCAACAGAAAGACCGCGCGTTTTCGAATGAGCCGTTTGAGTTGACGAACAATCATGGCAGACTTTTTGGTCCCGCTTCTATCGACGGCAAATTCTGGTTTACTGGATCTCTGAGTCGCGAACGTGTGGCTCCGCTCAGCAAGGTAAAGCACGCCTACGTATCGTTCAATCAGGCGCGTGATCACTTCGCCGATGCGCTCGACCAGAAGAGCGCTTACAAGAAAGCGCGTTTTGTAAAAATCGATAATGCTCTTTTAGGCGACACGACCTGCACGACGGGCGATCATGATGGAGTAGGGATTTTGTTGGAGGCAGAGAAGTAGGCGGATCGGGCGGAGGTTCCCGTCTAAAATTCTTCGGGGCCAAACATTATGGGTCCGCAAAACTACCCGCGTGATCAAGCGACAACTGGCCTTTTTCGTTCTTGCTGTTCTTCCACGACGTTGAGTTTGTCAGTGAGTCGTAGATTTTAAGATTCTCGGGTAACCCATCAAATTCAAAGGACATTAATCCTGATTAAAACGTTTTACTACTAAATAATTATTCAGTAAAATTAAAGTATATCTGTTGAGTTGGGTTTATATGAGGCACGTTGCATATGAGAATCAGGATTATTACCGTTTTTGTTGTTGGCATAGTCACAATCTCGCTGGCTTCTTGTAGCCCGGCGGTGCGCGACTCGTATGTCGCAAACCCTTCGGGCTCTATCGCGACACTTGAAACGCTCAACACCCCTGCTGCGGCTTCGGACGTTGCGGCAGGTAAAGAATTTTTGACGAGCACCGGAACGAAGGCGACGGGCACGATGTCGACGGGAGTCAGCATCATCGGGGTGGATGGTCTTGCTAGCTTCAGTATTCCAGCCGGATATTATGACGGGACAAAAACCGCGACCGCTCAGGATGCGGATCTTGTGGCGGGCAATATCGTAAGCGGCACCACGATTTTTGGAGTCACGGGAAATATCATCCCTGCCTATCCGGCCTGCACAGACAGCGCATTGAACGCCGGGCAATGTTCGACGGCGGCGAGTCGGTATGTGTCGGCAACGCTCGGTGCGGCCGTCACCGGATCAAACGGCCAGCTCACCAAAACCATTCCAGCAGGTTTCTATGATGGAAGTACGTCATGTACGATGAGTGACACAAATCTCGTCGCCGGAAACATCATGCAGTCTGTAACCATTTTTGGAGTGGGCGGGAGTATTGTGAATCGCGGGACGCTTGATGCGTCTGGAGCGACGGCGTATCCGGGCGCTGGATACTATAACGGCACCCCCACATTGCCCGCGGCTTCCAAAATTGCCAGTGGTTCACAGATTTTGGGTGTGGACGGAACGGCGTCGTTCCCGGATTTTATGGGAACCACTCTCTATCGCGACAAAACGACAGCCGAAATCACTCAGCGGGCGGAGAACGATACGGGCACTTGCACCCCGCCCGGTGATACGGATCGCAAGAACTGTGAATCCAATGCTGGCACTTGGTCTCCCACAGTGCCAACGAATCATCGTGTGGTACCCGCGTTCATGAAAGATGACGATGGATACACGGGGACGAGTGCTACCTACGCACCAAGGCCAACTGTGGATTGTGGTTCAGGCATCGGAACGGTTGAAGGAAGGATCGCGGATTGTGAGTCCAAAAATGCATCAAGCAGCCCTTGGACCGGCTCAACCAAAGGAAATTCCGGCCAAGGAACGTGGAGACTTGTGACTAGGCAGGGCGCTAATAAAGAAGTGTGGAGAGATGAGCGGACGGGGATGCTCTGGAGTTCTGCTGTCACTACCTCCGACAATTGGTGTCGAGCTGCTGGAAATATAGAAAATGATACAGGGTACGGCGGGTATTGCGTCAGCACGAATTACCAACCTGATCGCGCAACGGCTGCACAAAGCTGGTGTGCGGAAGTAGGACCGTCCGCGATGAGTAAAGTCAGTGGGACGTGCAGCAACGGGATAGCCTATACGGCTGCTGCGGGCTGCACGGGGGCGGGAGGCACTTGGACCGCTAATACCGAGACTTGGTCGGCTGGGGCCTATCTCGCAGCGAAAGGCGGAATGGGATTACAGGGAAGCGCGACTTCGCCTTCGGTGCTCTGGCGGCTCCCTACAATTTATGATTACAAGATTGCAGATGCCAACGGTATCCGAATGGTTTTACCCGACATGGGCAATGCTGGCGGCTTCCGCCCTGTGGTGGATGCATCAACTGGCGGGATCAATTACGAGTGGTCTGCGTCCGTGTACTCCAGTATGCGGGGTTTCGCGTGGATATTTTACGGGTACAGGGGCGGCGTGGAAAGCCACGCCCGCAGCCTTGCCTACGTTGTCCGGTGTGTAGGTCGGTAGCGTGAATATTGACACGATTTGATTTATTGCGAGCCGTAATGGCGTCCCCACGGGGATTCACTTTTCGCAATCCTGCGAAAAGTAGGATGGAAAGGAACTCGGCCGTCCTGGCCTCGATTTCTTTTGTTCTCCTTTGGAGAACTGCCATTTCGAACCCCTACGGGGTTCTCATCCAGCAGTACGAAAATAAAAAAGGCCGGCTAAGCTTGCGCTTGCCAGCCTTTTTTATTGGCGTCCCCACGGGGATTCGAACCCCGGTTTGCGCCGTGAGAGGGCGCCGTCCTAGGCCTCTAGACGATGGGGACCTGTCTGTGTGACCTACTCGACGACTATCCTATTGAAGAAAATATTTCAAGCGAGCAATCGCACACCTGAGACGCGAGACATTGGCGCACGTCGCGAGGGGGACACTTACTTTGCGAGTGCATAGGCGGAAGGCGCAACAGCCGTCAATTCCCGCTCTTCACTTCCCCGCATCCGCGCATCTCTTTCCCGTAATAGGGATTTGCCGTTTCGCCTGAGCTCTGCAGCCAACTGGCGTCAGCCATTGAGCAGAAGTACTCTTGCACTCCGGCCGGTTTCGCTTTTCGTGCCCAAGGAATAACAGTTGAAGATAGCGCTTTGAATGCATCTCGGGCCGACTTGAGATCCTTCGCTTTTGCGAGTGCTCTGGCTGAATCCTCAAGGCTCTTCTTATCCCGTGGGCTGCTGAGTTTGTCTGCCTCGGCCAAGATCTTTTTTGCGCTCCCTGAAACTTCCGAAAGAGAATCGTTTGATAAGGAGTTCTGAATGACCAAATAGGACGGCATGATTCCGCCTATTGCCTGATTAGCTTTGCCATCGTGCTGTTCGGATGCACCTATAAGAACGGGCAGCAGTAAGAGACTGCTTCCAATCAGGGCTGCGCGAAAATTTGTCGGCATAAATGATTCCTCCACCCCTTGAGTACGCTGGAAAGCGAAGAGATGTGACATTGGAGAAAAATTTTATTTAAACCACAAGGCGCGAACATAAAAGCCGAGTTCAAGGGCAGCCAAGCCGGAAATAGCCCCCCCGATCAGCCACGCAACGGCCAATGTAAGCGCGGGAACTTCACCGAACGTCAGGAACACGGCAAGAGACCCCAGGCCGAGCCCGAGGATCTGGAGGGATTCTTTCTTTCGAAGTGCGCGTAGCTCTTCCGGGCGTAAAACCAGGCTGGCGATCAGGGCGCTCCCCATCATGAAAGTTGCGCCGCAAGCAGCTAAGCAGGCATGGGCGCCAAACTGCATATACACGGCCATCAATCCGTGATTGCCGAAAGGCGCGATTCCGAATTGCGGGCAGACCAGAAGCGAAAGGCTTCCTACAAAAGCATGAACCACGCCGAGCTTCACAAAAAGCTTCAAGAAACTCGGGCTGAGATCGGCGCGGACCCGGCGCGTGATCGTTTCTGAAAGCACCTGGGGCGGAGTGGATTCTTCGGCGCGAAGAAATTCCTGGTATTCATCATTCAGAGTCCCAGGCAGAGTTCCAGGCAGAGTTCTGGACGACGGATGCTTGCTCATTTTTCGTCCTCCTTGGATTGAAGAGCCCGGCTGAGCAGCCGTACACCCCGGCTGACGAGCTGTCTGACTCCCGCCGGGGTTTTGCTCAGTTTCTTTGCGATTTCCTCAAATGACCGGTCTTCAAAATAACGCATCTGGATGGCATTTCGTTGATCAACGCTGAGCGAATCAAGGTTGACAGCCACTGGCTCTTTTTCTTCTGAGTGGGTGAGAATACGATTTTCTTCATACTCCACTAATTCTGGATGCCGTGAATCAGCCCTGAACTGATCAATGAGCACGGTGTGGCAAATTGAAAATAACCAAGGCTTGAAGCGCAGCGCCGGATCATATTGATGACGTGCGTGATGGAGTTTCAGGAAAACCGCCTGAAACACATCATCCAGCGCGCTCCGGTTGGAGAGTCTGTTTCGCAGATAGCCATAGACCCTGGGCGAATAACGCGCGTAAAGCTGTTCAAAAGCCTGAATGTCTCCCTGTTGATAGGCTTTCATAAGTTCTTCATCGCTCATAAGAGGAATACGCTCCCGAGAGAATTTTGTGACAGTGTCACAACGGCTCACCTTTCGACGTACTCCATTTTGTACGAAGCGAGCAGTTAGCCACTGACATACAAACGTACCTGCTATAGTACATGTCTCGTGAGCACATGCTATAGCATGGAAAGCAAAGAGGATTTCACAAATGAAGGGTGCGGCTGTAATTTTTTTTACTCTCATCGCCGTGCTGGCGCTGCCCGCGAGCCGGGCGGGCGAGCCACTCATTCTTGAGAAAGCTCTTCAGGAAGCCTTGTCCGCCAATCCGGAACTGGCCGCAAGCTACGCCAGGGCTTCGGCTGAGCATTCGGCAATCCGTGCTCAATACAGCCCCGATAATCCCAGAATCGGTTTTATGCGGGAAAAGGACATGGATCTCATGCAGCAGGAAATGGGTCCCATGAACTCGTGGACGATCTCGCAGGAGTTCAGGTTCCCGGTAAACTATTTCCTGATGGGGTCGGCACAAAAGAGCCGAGCTGAGGCAAGCGATCAGGCCGCGCTTGAGAAACGATTCGAAATTCGCGGGAAGCTCATCTCGACTTATTATTCCTTGTACGCCGCGGACCGGATCATGGGGCTATTTGAAGCTCAAAAGGAAACGTTGAGGCAAATCGCCCGGATCGCTGAGAGCAGATATTCGACGGGAACTGCTTCACAGCAGGATCAAATGAAAGCTCATGTCGAGCAGGTGAAGGTGGCAAATGAACTGCTCATCGCGAGGCAAGAGCGGGAATCCATGTCAGCCATGCTCAATGCGCTGCTGAATAGAGAGCCGTCGGACGAAATCCAACTCCCGGCAACAGCTCTCCCGGTTCCCGCTTTGGCGCCCGGAATCGGCGATGCAGTTTCGGCCGTTTTTAAAACATCGCAGCGTATTCGCGCCTCTGAATTCAACGTCAGGGAGGCGACCACGAATCAAACCCTTTCAAGGTGGAATTACGCTCCCGACGTCATGCTGTCTTATCAAAAGCCATTTACCTCCTCTCCGAGCGGTGCATACGCGTTTTCGATTGAGCTCGGCATTCCGCTTTGGTTCTTCATGAAACAAACAAGCGAGGCGGCGGCGGCTTCAGCGCGGGCCTTGGAAGCGGAAAAAAGCCACGAAATGCTTGTACGGGACACGAGCGCGGAGGCGAAGTCTCTTCTCGCCAAGGCAAAGTCGAATGCAAGCTTGATCAAGATTTACGAAACGTCGTTGATTCCCCTGGCGACGAATACTCTCAATTCCTCGCAAGCCGCTTATCGTGCCGGGAAAAGCAGCTTCATTGAGTTGTTGGACAGTGAGCGGGCGCTCTATGAAACTCGCATCGGTTACTATCGAACTCTCACTCAGTACATCGACGCGTTGGTGCGTTTGGAGCAAGCGCTGGGCCGATCGGTGAGTACCCTTCCGACAGGAAACGGAGATCGACAATGAACAAGAGATACTTGGTTTTCATGGTCGTCACTGGTTCAATGGCGACTCTTTCATTTTTCGCCTGTGATTCAAAACCGAAATCGTCGACCGAAAGCGGCGTACAAAGCGCAAAGCAAGCTCCCCAGGCGGATACCTACACGTGTCCCATGCACCCGCAAATCAGAAAATCCGAGCCCGGGCAGTGCCCGATTTGCGGGATGAATCTCGTCAAAGTCGAGTCTCAGCAGAAAGGGCACGAAGAACACGACGCACATGGAGTGAACGAAGGAACCAAAGCAGACGAAGCCAAACAGCCCACGGGGCATGCTCCGGTTCATCTTGATGCTGTGAGGAGCCAAATGATCGGCGTGAAGCTCGGAAAAGTGGAGCGCAAACCGCTCTTCAAAAATATCCGTGCCGCCGGACGACTTGCTTATGATCCGGAACTCTACACCGCTCAAAATGAGTACGTTGAAGCCCTTAAACAATTTGAGAGCGTGAAGAATTCACCGGTCGCTGATGTCAGGCAATCCGCAAAGAAGATGGTGGACTCCGCCAAGTTGCGGCTGAAGATCCTGGGCCTCTCGGATCAGCAGATCGCGAACATCCCCCGAAGCGACCGGTCCGATTCAAGTCTTCTCCTGAATAAGGCGGGGCAGAGCGCGTGGGTTTACGCCGATATTTATGAAATGGATCTCCCTCATATCCGTCCGGGACTTTCGGCCGAAATTTCAGCCGGATTTTTGGGGGGCAAGGCTCTTTCGGGCAAGGTCGTATCCGTTGACCGGGTGATCAGTCCCGCGACTCGAACCGCTAAAGCCCGAATCCTGATACCCGAGGCACGTTCGCTGCTTCGGCCTGAGTCCTATGTCGATGTCAGTATCCGTTCGCCGCTCGGAGAGCAAATCACGGTTCCTTATGATGCGATTCTCGATACCGGGAATGAAGCCTGGGTGTTTGTCGCGGATGGAAAGGGAAACTACACTCCGCGCGTGGTCGGGATCAAATTCAATGCCGGGAGTGAGGTTGCGATCAGCAGTGGCCTCAAAGAGGGTGAACAGATCGTCACCAGCGCAAATTTCCTCATTGACTCGGAATCACGGCTTCGTGGCGTGATGGCGGCTCCTTCCGGCCATGCCGACCATGGCGCACATGGAACTCCGTAATCAGCAGGGGAGGCCCTATGCGAGAAGGTTTCATTGAAAGAATCATTGAGTTCTCCGCGAGGAATCGCTTTCTCGTCCTGCTGTTCGTAGGCGTTGCCGCGATCGGCGGGTGGTACTCCCTCCAGAATATTCCGGTCGATGCGATTCCCGATCTCTCCGATACGCAGGTGATCATCTACTCGCGTTGGGACCGGAGCCCGGACATCATCGAGGACCAAGTCACTTATCCGATCATCAGCGCGATGCTCGGTGCCCCGAAGGTAAAGGACATCCGAGGATTTTCTGATTTCGGCTTTTCCTACGTCTACGTCATTTTCCAGGATGGCACCGATATCTATTGGGCCAGATCTCGCATACTCGAGTACCTTTCGAAAATCACTCCTCAGCTTCCCGAAGGGGTTCGCACTGAATTGGGGCCCGATGCCACCGGCGTTGGCTGGGTCTATCAATATGCTCTCGTAGATAAGACGGGTAAACGTTCGCTGGCCGATCTGCGCACGCTTCAGGACTGGTATCTTCGTTACTATATTCAGTCCGTTCCGGGAGTCGCCGAAGTCGCTTCGATCGGCGGTTTTCAGAAGCAGTACCAGGTGCAAATCAACCCGAACGCTCTTTTGGCATACAAGATCCCACTTCAACGAGTGGTCGAGGCCATCAAAGAAGGGAACAATGACGTCGGTGCGAGGTTACTCGAGGTCTCGGGTGCTGAGTACATGATCCGAGGCCGGGGGTATGTCAAAAACATTCAGGATATTGAAAACATCGTCCTTGCAGACCAGAACGGCACCCCGGTTTACGTCAAGAATGTCGCAAAAGTCGTTGTTGGCCCGGAGATCCGGCGTGGCATTTCCGATCTGGATGGTGAGGGGGATACTGTCGGCGGGATCGTCATCATGCGGTTTGGTGAGAATGCGAACAAGGTCATTGACGCGGTCAAAGCAAAGATCGATGAGATCCTCCCGTCGCTTCCAAAGGGCGTCGAGATCGTTACAACCTATGATCGTTCGGATCTCGTTGATCGGGCCATTGCGACCCTTAAACATGAACTCACGCTTGAAATGTTGATCGTCAGTTTGGTGATCCTGGTATTCCTGCTTCACATTCCAAGCGCCATGATCCCGATTGCGACCTTGCCGCTTGCCGTGCTCATCAGCTTCATTCCCATGCACGCGATGGGGATTTCATCCAACATCATGAGCCTGGGTGGCATCGCCATTGCCATCGGCGCAATGGTCGACGCGGCCATCGTCGTTGTGGAGAACGCTCACAAACATCTTGAGGACTGGGAAGCGAAAGGAAGAAAGGGCGACGTCCATGAAGTCGTGATTGCCGCCATCAAGGAAGTCGGTCCGGCCAGCTTCTACTCCCTGCTGGTGATCGCCGTTTCGTTCATCCCGGTTTTTGCCTTGGAGGCGCAAGAAGGCCGGTTATTCAAGCCTCTTGCTTATACGAAGAACCTGTCGATATTCATTGCGGCTGTTTTGAGCATCACGCTTGACCCCGCGATTCGAGTGTATCTCACCGGATTTTCCGTTCGGCACTTCAAACCGACTTGGCTCTCAAAGCTCAGAAATACGGTCCTGGTAGGCAAGATGTATTCTGAGGAGGAACATCCCATCAGCCGGTTCTTCTTTAGATACTATGGTCCGATCGTTCATTGGGTTGTGGATCATAGGATTAAGGTCATCATTTCCGCCCTCCTGGTCATGCTTCTCACCGTTCCCGTGTTCTTCAAACTCGGATCTGAGTTCATGCCGCCCTTGAACGAGGGAACGATTCTCTACATGCCCACGACCATGCCGGGGATTTCCGTGGGCTCGGCCCAGGATCTCCTGAAGCGGCAGGATCAGATCCTAAAGTCATTCCCTGAAGTCGAGCGGGTATTCGGAAAAGCCGGCCGTGCGGAAACGCCAACGGATCCGGCGCCGTTTTCGATGATGGAAACCACTGTCGTCCTCAAGCCGCAACAGCAATGGCGAGAGGCAAAGCGTTGGTATTCGTTTCTCCCAAGGTTCATGCAGTGGCCGTTCACATTTTTTTGGCCCCGGTTCATGAGCTGGGAAGAGCTGGTCTCCGAAATGGACGCCAAAACTAAATTTCCGGGCACGACCAACGCCTGGACCATGCCCATCCGTAACCGGATCGATATGCTGACAACCGGTATACGAACGCCAGTGGGGATCAAGGTGCTGGGGGGAGACCTCAAGGAAATCGAAAAAATCGGCATCGAGCTCGAAAAAGTGCTGCCGCGAGTCCAAGGTACGAGGAGTGTCTTTGCCGAGCGGGCTGGCGGCGGGTACTTTCTTGATTTCAGATTCAAAAGGGAGAAGCTTGCCCGTTACGGAATCAGCATCGGACAAGCGCAAGACGCGCTCATGACCGCAGTGGGGGGCGATCCCGTATCAAAGACCATCGAGGGGCGTGAACGATACACGATTAACGTTCGTTACTCCCGGGATTTTCGCTCTGATCCGGAATCTTTGAAACGAGTTCTTGTCGGCTCACCGAGTGGGGCACAAATTCCGCTCGGTGAGCTCGCGGACCTCGAAATGGTCAGCGGCCCTTCCATGCTTCGGAACGAGAATGGGATGCTTTCGAGCTACGTCTACGTCGACGTCGCGGATCGCGATATCGGTAGTTACGTCAAAGAGGCAAAGGAACTGGTCAGCAAAGAAGTCAAATTGCCGGCGGGGGTCGCTCTGAATTGGAGTGGTCAGTACGAAAACATGATCCGGGTGAAGGAGAGGCTTAAACTCATCATCCCGATTACCCTGTTCCTCGTCTGCATGTTGCTCTACGCCAACACAAAATCGTGGGCGAAAACCGGCATTATTCTGTTAGCCGTGCCGTTTTCCGCGGTCGGGGCGATCTGGTTGCTGTATTTCCTCGGCTACAACACGAGTATTGCCGTCTGGGTGGGATTGATCGCGCTCCTCGGCGTTGATGCGGAGACTGGCATTTTCATGTTGCTCTACCTGGACATCGCGTACAACTCGGCTAGGAAAGAGGGCAAGATGAACACCTTCGATGATTTGCGGGAGGCAATCTATCACGGCGCCGTGAAGCGCGTCCGCCCCAAGGTCATGACGGTTGCCTGTTTGGTCATGGCACTCTTGCCGATCATGTGGTCAAGCACGGCAAATGCGGGCGCGGACGTCATGAAGAGAATCGCGGCTCCCATGCTCGGGGGAATCATCACATCCTTTGGAATGGAACTGCTGGTGTACCCGGCAATCTTCGCCGTTTGGAAGTGGCGTTTTGAAATGCGGGAAGGCGCAAGGGACCAAGGATCTGCTTAAGCCGCCTGTTCGGGATTCCCGGCCTGCGGGGGCTGCTGTTCTCCCGGCTGCTCTTGTTGCTTTTCTTCTTGCGGCGGCTCATGGCTGGGCGGTACGTCCGCCTTGACGGCCTCTTTACCCTTTTGCAGTTTTGATTGAGCTCTCTTAAGCCCTGAATCGGCCAGGCTACGAATTTTGTGCCTGTTTGCCCAAACGATGGGAGCAAAGTAACCGATCAGTCCAAGCCCGCTCCGATAACGTCTCGTAAGCTTTGAACCCTTCGGTGAGCCCACCAGCACAGCACCCAGAAAGCTCATCGTTTTTTTTAATTTCGATTTTCTTTTGAAGATCATGGCTTACCGGGAGTGCAATGCCTGAACCAGTGTGCTCCCAATATGGTTGCCGGGTCAAAGCTGCTCGGGCATAATCATCTCTAGAGACCGTCACGTTGTATGTTGATGGTTTCCACATCCTAAAACCTAGAAGAAGATGCATGAGGCAGCGAGTGAGAAAATGGATTTTCGAAACTTCGAGTAGGTGTGCCTGGTCGTGTTTTTTGATAGGGGCTATCGTCTTTTCCGGGTGCGCGACCACCCGCTTGACTGAACCCGCGGGAAATGCCAGTTCATCTTCGCTGACGGCAAGAAGTCCGGATTCACAAGTCTCCATTCAAGAAATCCTTGCCGCGGATGCTGAAATCGAGCCGGGACCGCATTCGGGCGTTCCAATCGAAATCAATGCGAATGTCGAAAAATGGATTGATTACTTCTCGCTCAAAGATCGAACGCGCTTTCGTACTTTCCTGGAACGGGGTCTCGCATATAAGCCACTCGTAAGAGAGATTCTGAAGGAACACGGCGTTCCTTCAGAACTTTATTATCTTGCCATGATCGAAAGTGGCTATGTCACTCATGCGCGGTCCAGAGCGAGTGCGGTAGGAGCGTGGCAATTTATTCGCGCGACCGGAAAACGCTACGGATTAACCGCCAACCGCGATCTCGATGAGCGGAGGGATATTGTCAGATCCACTCGCGCCGCGGCGCGATTCCTGAAGGACCTTCATGACGAATTTGGTTCCTGGTATCTGGCTCTCGCGGCCTATAACGCGGGAGAGGGGCGGATCAGAGGGGCGATTCGCCGGGGCAAAAGCAATGATTTTTGGGTCCTCGTCGGAAAGCGTAAACTGCCCCGTGAAACGATGAACTATGTTCCCAAGTTCCTCGCCGCGGTGATTATAGGCCGGAATCCCGAAAAGTACGGGTTTGAGAACCTGAAGGCCGAAACGTTCCCGAAATTGGAAAAGGCCAAGGTTCCGGGGCGGGTGCATTTGAAGGAAATCTCGGCTCGGGCCGGTTTGCAATACGAAGAAATGAAAGAAATCAACCCGCACCTCATCCGGCAAACGACTCCGCGATATGTCACGGGTTATGAGATCTGGGTTCCGGAAGGAAAAGCAGAGGCGGTCGAAGCCCTGAAAAAAGAGTATGTGACCTTCAAGAGCCCCGAAGAAAAGCCGACCCTGAGACGCTATGCTTCCGTCAAACACCGTGCCGTTCCCCGGACCCATCGGGTTCGGAGAGGCGAGACGTTGATCGCGATCGCGCAAAGATATCGTATTCAGGTCTCTGATCTGAAGAGATTGAATCGATTGAGGTCGAACCGGATTTTTCGCGGACAGAAGCTCAAAGTCGCCTCGAATCGTGGCGGCCCAAAGAGTCTGAAGAGCCTTTTAAACTAATTTCCTCGTCCTCACCCGGTCGACGCTTAAATCCCGCTGTGTCGAATCCAGAGAAAGCCATATCCTGAAAGGTCCAGGAACCGATTGCCCCATTCTTCCCTGATCGTCGCACGACGGCTGATCAGGGGGCTTGAGGTGTGCGAGTCTTCGCAGATGCCGGGTATCGAAATGGAACGGCCGTTTTGGGGAGCTGGCGAGAAGTTATAGACCCCGACGGAGCAGGAACCATCCGCAAACGTCATGGCCACCGTCAAAACCGGGTCCGAATCATGCTGAGGAGCCACTCGAATTCGCGTTCGGTTGTCAATCGAGAGAAGCTTGCGGGCGCGCGTCAGTCGTTTTACGAGGTTCAGGAGGCTGTCACCGAGGCGTGATTGTGACTCTACGTTGAGTTCCTGCCAATTGTCATGCAGCTTGCGATTCCAGTCGTTCCCGAGGGTAATCGAGGGATCCGTAAACCCCGCGTTCGGGCCGGAATGCCAGGCCATCGGTGTGCAGACTTCATTCACCTTCGTAGAGTTGTCCTTTTCGCGGATATAATCGCCGGGCATGAAGATCTCGTCGCCATAGTACAGGAGCGGGGTTTCGGGAAGGCTCAGAGTCAGCGCCGTGGAGAGTTCGACGCGCTCCTTCTCGTTCTCGACAAAGGTGCGGATACGGGGGATGTCGTGATTGCCCATGAAAATCACGCGATTTCCGGCCGTAATTCGGTCCTGCGTGCCTTCAATGTGCTTCAGGATATTTCTGATTCCGTAGGGGTGTTTGCCTTTAAGCGATGCCCGGATCCCTTCCATGTACGGAAAATCCAGCGCGACGTCTCCGGCGACCGGCAGATAGGGATCGATATCATGATGGCCCGCCCAGATTTCGAGGATAAACGACTGGTCCGGAAAGTTTTTGCGAACCGTATTCAGATACGCACGCAATTGCGCCAGATTATCGGGATGCGCGTTTTCAAGGTTGGTCTCACCCTCAACCAGATGCCGGGCGGCGTCGATTCTGAACCCGTCGGCGCCGAGTTCCGCATATTTCGAGAAAAACGCGTTGAACGTATCAATGACCTTGGGATTGCGGTGATTCAGGTCAGGCATCGCGTCGCTGAATAATCCGTAAAAAAAGCCGTTACGCGTTCCATCCCAGTGCCACACATCCGACGGCTTTCCGTCGGGTTGCCAGGGCCTTCTCCAACCAAGAAGAGGTTCAGGGCTCCAGAGAAACCAGTCACCCATCCCGAATTCGTTCTTGGCGGACATTTTGAACCACTCCGAATACCGGGAGATGTGGTTAATGGGTGCATCGAGAAAAATTTTGATCCCGGATTCATGCGCAGCGCGAGTGAGCTGCCGAAAAGCTTGATCGCGTTTGCCTGGCTCGCTCTCGAGAGCGTAATCCTGGCGGATTTCAAAAAAGTCATCAGGAATATATCCCATGCCCCCTGACCGAAAAATCGGCATGAGGAGGAGTCCGGTTACTCCCAAATCCTTAAGGTATTCGAGCGAGTCTTTTAGACCTTCGAAATTGCCGGAGCCGGTAGGACGGCCGAGGTTCACCGATCCGTCTTTGAAGGATTCGACGTAAACTTGATAGAGTACCCGATCTGGCTCTTGTGAGAGGGGCTCCGCTGTCGCGGTCTGGGCGATGAGAGAAATGCTGATGAGAAAAGCCAGTAAGGTGATCTTCGTGGATCTCATGCGGCCTCCGATTGCCGATTCCCGGAGCATTACCTTACGATGATACCTGTTCTCGAAATGGAATGCCCGAAATGTGTGGGTTGCCGCCGATCAGAACGTGGCCGGATGCGCCATCAGAACCGAAATGCTCGGTTTTTTAGGTCTTCTTTTAAATCTATGGTGCGTTAAATCATCTTCATCAGGGTTCGCGCCGCGGTGGGACACGAATATAGATCCAGAGCACGAGCAGGCCGACCGTGATGTAAGTTGCGGTAAAGGTCCACGGAGGGAAGTCGTAGAACAGAATGCGGCTGATCCAATATTCGATGAATGATCCTTGGTAAGAAGATTCACCGGAGGCTTTTCGAAGTGCCTGTTCCCATTCGGTGAGCGGGCAGACGATGCCGAGAATCGTCTCAGCGACCACGATGGCGATCATCGCGAGGTGAACCCGCCGAACAGAGCGGTTTCGAACCCATCGCCAGCCGAGGCGCGCGCCGATTAGAATAAGCGGGATCGGAACGATGATCGCGAGAACCCAAACAAAGTGAATGAGGAGAATTAAGTCGGCAAGCATCAGTCCGCCATCCGCGCGAGGTAAAGCGAAAGCGCATCGGCCGCGAGAGCGGTGGTATACGGTTCAGATTTCCAGTAAATTCGATGCCTCGCGATGGTTCCGCCTGAGAAGAATACCCCTTCCTGCCATGCATAGGCGCCGTCGGCGCGGTCGAGTTTTTGACTGAGGATGTAGCTCGTTGCCCGTTCAATCGCGCCTCGACTTTTGTATTCGTCAAAGTGACCGGCATAGAGCAGCGTGTTCAACGCATAGAGGGTGTTGTGAACGCCGTCGCCCTCGATGTCGCTTGCCCAGGACCCGTCGCTATTTTGGCTTTTCAGTATTTCGTGAATTGCGCGGTTCAATGCGGGTCTCAGGCAGGACGCACCAAAATCGTAGGCTTTGGCGACAACATAGTGAGGATTGAACGGACTCGGGTAATAAACACCGCACGATTTCTGCCGCCCCGTCCGGAACGTCCAGTCGAGAAATTCACAGGCCTCCTTGACACCCGGAGTGTCGAGTTCGTCATAGCTCGCGAGTGCCGAAAGGACGTTGGCATTTACGACGCAGTCGACGTCATTTAATCCGAACGGGATGTAGGTGCGCTCGGTGCTTGGAAGGTAAGACTTGACGTCCCATGGATGCTCATCCTCAAGCCATGTCATAAAAGCCTTCGTGTGGATGGTTCTTTTGGCGAGGTTGTAAAAATGCGGAATCATTCGATTCACATCGCGATACCGGCTGAACAAAGCTCCGATACGAGCGGGAAGCTCGATTTTTGACTCGGGGCGCAATTTCACGTAGAGTTTCATGGCGAGAAACGCGACAGCCGTGTCATCGGCGTCATTGTAGACATTGCATCCAGCGGCGACCCGGGGTGAATCGAAAAGAAAGTGGTTCGGACGGCGCACTTTCTTGTTTTCGCTGCCCGGATAAGGCGGATAGGGTTCCAGGAGAGGCCAGAAGTTGAAGCCCTCTCCATTTCGATAGCTTAGAATTCGTGCCATCGAACGGTCCAGAATCGCCGGTATTCGGACGAGCCAGAGTTGCCTTGAGTAGATCGAAGCGAGTGAGTTGTGGATCGATGAAACCGTGAAGCTGTTTGAATCATAAGCCGATTTGCCCTTGTCGCCGATGAACGGGACGGGTTTGGCGTTCATCATGGTGCTTGGCCATTCACCGTTGAAGTAGTCGATTCCAGCTGTCTCCTTTTTTTGAGTCTGATCGAGATATTGAACGGCACCTTCGAGAACCCGTGCATGCTCAGCGCCAGCAAAAGCAGGCAAGGGAAGCGAAAGAGCTGATAAGATCAGGCCTATGATGAACGAAGCCATGGCGGGAAGTGTATAACGCACCGCATAAAGCTTGGCAACCATGCACCTTCAATAAAAGTTCTTGTGATGACAGCTACTTAGGGGCAAAAGGTGATCTATGTCGAGAACAATATCCGATCCGGCGGTGAAGTAGAAGTCATGATTGAGGTATTGCCGGCTAAAACCGCTTTGGTCCTCGCTCCCATGGAAGGGGTTTTGGACGCGCCGATGCGGGCTGTCGTCGCCGAGATCGGGGGATTCGATTTCGCTGTTTCGGAATTCATCCGGGTCAGTCAGGCCCCGGTCCCGGCGCGCACGATCAGAAAGGCCGTTCCGGAGCTTTCGAACCGAGCTCCACTGGGGCGCGTGGTTCTCCCGATTCAGGTGCAACTCCTTGGGAGCGATCCCCACCTTCTTGGGGAAACGGCTATCGAAGCCTGCAGTGCGGGAGCGTCGGCGATCGATCTCAACTTCGGTTGCCCTTCGCCGACAGTGATCCGCAACGACGGGGGCTCGGCGCTTCTTCGTCAGCCCCTTCGCATTCATCGCATCATCGCCGAGGTTCGAAAAAGGCTTCCCCGAATGATCATGGTTTCAGCGAAGATCAGACTTGGCTGGGAACGTCCCGACGAAGTCCACGAGATCGCGCGAGCCATTCAAGAGAGCGGGGCCGACTGGCTCACGATTCATGCCCGCACTCGCGCTCAGCTTTACAGACCGGGGGTGCGGTGGGACGAGGTCGCCAAAGTGGCGCGTGCAAGCGCGATTCCGGTGATTGCCAATGGTGACCTCTTTTCGACAGAGGATCTGGAACGTTGTCGAACGCTGACCGGCTGCCGCCATTTCATGGTGGGAAGGGGAGTCTTACTCGATCCCTGGATCGGTAAAAGGTTTTCAGGCTTTTTGTCGCATCAAAGGCTCGAAAAGAGCGCCGCGCCCGACGATTCAGGAACGGTCCTTGGGGGCATGCTCCAAGCGATACGGCGGTTCATCGAAATTGCCGAGCCGTTTTCCCAGAACTCGGGGTACGTGCCCTCGCGCGTAAAACAGTGGCTGGGCATTGTCGATCATCTGCACCAGACACTTGGGCAGACACTTGACCCGCCACTCGGGCCGCAGCGGCTGCCGGCCAGTTTCAGGAATGCGATCGCAAGAGCGCGTTCGACCCCCGAACTTTTGGAGGAACTCAGCCGAGCGGAAGAGTTCAGCGACCCGCCATGAATTCGCGAATATTCGAGTAAGCTTCCTTGAGAATCGTTTCATTCGGCAGAAAAACAATTCGGAAGTGTTTTGTTCCCGGTTTCTGGCCGAAACCGCTCCCCGGCACGGTTACGACGCCCTTTTCACGGATCAGGCGCGCGCACCATTGCTCATCGGTTTCCGGTCCCTTGTATTCGAGTCTTGGGAAAGCGTAAAACGCGCCTTGGGGTTTGACACACGAGATGCCTGGGATTTCCGAGAGCATCTCATGAGTGATGTCGCGCTGTCGCTTGAGCTGCTCCATCATGGGGGGAAGGTGCGGGTCGGAACCTTCCAGCGCGACCGGGACGGCGGCCATCGTGGCGTGGGGAGCGCAAAGGCGGGCACGGGTGAGCTTTTGGATCGCGCGGTAGTAATCGCCCACGACGTTCTCTGGTCCTGAAACGATGCCCCAACCCATTCTCAGCCCAGGTCCGACATAAACTTTCGAGAGGCCATTGAAAGTAACTGCCGCGACATCTTTGGAAAGGCTTGCGAGAGAAATATGTTCCTGACCGTCGAACAGGAGCTTGTCATAGATTTCATCACTGAACACCACGAGGTTGTGCTCGATCGCCAGATCGACGAGTTGTTGCGCGATCTTTCGCTGCAGGACCGCCCCTGTCGGGTTATTCGGGTTGATGATGACGATTCCGCGGGTCTTGCTGTTGATTCTTCGTTTGACGTCTTCGACGTCCACTTGCCACCCGTTTTCCTCGTCGAGGTAATAAGGGTTCGCCTCGGCTTCGAGTTTCGCGAGTACCGCGGTGTAGAGCGGGTATCCGGGGCAGGGGACCAGGAGGTTGTCACCGGCGTTCAGAAGGGCGGTCATCGCGAGTTCGATGGCTTCAGAACCGCCCGTCGTGACATAAATATCCTGGGCGTTCTTGATCCCGCGTTTCTCGGCATCGCGCCGGATCGCGCTCACCGCGGCGTTCGTACCGGGTGAAGGAGCATATCCCGTATTGCCGGCTTTGATGGCCGCTATGATGGCGTCCGTAACAAAGTTCGGGGTCTGAAACCCGAAGGGAACCGGGTCTCCGATGTTCAAATAGAGGAGCTTTTTCCCGGCGGCCTTGGCTTGGTCGGCGACCAGAATGATGTCGCGTACGGCGTACTTGATGTTCTCGGTTCTTCGGGCGGGCTGGATATGTTTCATATCCAGCCTCCTTATCACAGGCCAGAGGAGGCGCGCAACGAGTCAAGCTCCGCCCATCTTGCATAGAGCCGCTCGATTTCGGACTGCGTCTCGGCCATTTGTTTCGTGAGTTGAGCGAGAAGAAGGGGGGCTTTAATCGATTCGGGGGCTGAGCTTTCCTTAATAAGACTCGCGAGTTTTTCTTCCGCGGAATGAATCGTGGACTCCATCAGTTCAAGCTCACGCTGTTCTTTAAACGTGAGCTTGCGCTTCTTTGCGCCGACCGCGGGTGGGGTGTTTCCATCTGCCTTTCCCCCTGATTTGTCGCGGGCGTTTTTAGCGTCGACTTTGCGGCGCGATTCCCAGGCTTCCCATTGGCCGAGATCGGCGAAGGTGACCAGTTTTACCTGACCCGCGGATTCGGGGGGGGCAGACGAGGGAAACGCGATGATCTTATTCGCAACCTGGTCAAGAAAGTACCGGTCATGCGAGACCAAAATGACGGCTCCATCGAAATTTGTCAGACAATCTTCCAGGATCGAGAGAGTCGCGATGTCGAGGTCGTTCGTGGGCTCGTCCAGGACAAGGACGTTTGCCTCGGTGAGCATCAACTTTGCGATGAGAAGCCGGCTTTGTTCACCCCCAGAGAGGCGGCCTACGGCCATATCCATCTGGCCTTGCGTGAAGAGGAATCGATCGAGGTAGCCGCGAATATGCATTTGCGAACCTCGGTACTGGACAGTTTCTCCGGACGGACAGATTGTCTTCGCGACCGTGATCTCGGGATTGAGAGCTTGTCGGGTCTGATCAAAGTATGCGACCGAGAGGTGCTCGGAGCGGCGGATTGTGCCCTGGCTGGGTTCCTCTTGCCCGAGAAGCACCCGGATCAGGGTGGATTTTCCGGAACCATTCCTGCCGAGGAGTCCGAGGCGGGTCCCGGGCGTGAGCAGCAGATCCAGCTCCGAAAAGATGGTCTGGCTTCCATAGCGTTTGGCAATGCCTTCGGCCTCGATCAGTTTCTTGGGGTTTTTTTCGGCCGCTTGAAAGTCGATCTTTACGCGTCGGTCCTGATTGCGCGTGGTCAGATCCGCGACTTCTTCCTTGAGATCACCGGCGCGCTGGATTCGTGCCTGCTGCTTCGTAGTCCGGGCTTTTGCGCCCTGTCGCAGCCATTCCGTTTCCCTGCGAAGAGTATTCTTAAGAATCACCTCACGCCTCTCCTGGGCGTTGATCATCTGTTCGCGTATCCCGACGTAAGCGGCATAGTCCCCGCGAATGTTCAGGAGGCCACCTTCGTGACGCGGGTCGAGTTCAAGAATCCGGTTGGATACGCGTTGCAGGAAAACCCGGTCGTGGGTGATGGTGATGGTCGCGAAGGGAGCCTGAACGATCAGGTTTTCGAGCCAGACGATGCTTTCGACGTCGAGATGGTTCGTGGGCTCGTCCAGGAGCAGAAGGTCGGGATTTTTAATCAACTCTCTCGCGAGGGCGACGCGCTTTTGCCAACCGCCGGAAAGGCGCGCGACCCTTTCCTCCGCGTCGAATGAATCGAGTTCGAACTTCGAGATCAACTCATTCGCGCGCGCGACCGCATCCCAATGGTCGAGATTGGAGTCCGCTCCTTCGAGAATGGACGAGAGGATGGTGGCGTTGCCGTCGAAACGTGGCACCTGTTCGAGAAACCCGACCCGGAGCCCGCGTTCGAACGAAACGGTTCCCGCATCCGGTGAACTTCGGGAGGCGAGAATACCGAGCAACGTCGATTTGCCGGCGCCATTAGGGCCGATCAGTCCGATCCGGTCCCCGCTTTCCACGGCGAAAGTGACTCCCGAGAAGAGCGGGCGTGCCGCGAAGGACTTGGTGAGCTGATGAGCGCTGACGAGAACGGCCATTAATGAGGTTTCCCGGATGAGGTTCTGGCCGAAAGATAATACTCATAATTACCTTCGTATATCCTTAGCTCGCCGTGGTCGACCTCGAAGACCCGATGGGCGATCGAGCGCAGAAAATGCCGGTCATGGCTGACGAGCATGACCGTGCCGTCGAAGTTTTGCACTGCCTCGAGGAGAATCTCGCGCGAACGGATGTCCAGATGGTTCGTGGGCTCGTCAAGGACCAGAAAATTCACGGGGGTGGCGAGGATGGTCGCGAGGACTACGCGGCTTTTTTCGCCGCCCGAAAGCACCGAAATCTTTTTGTAAACATCATCGCCGCTGAAGAGGAACGCGCCGAGAAGATTGCGGACATAGCCGATCGTGGCGTGCGGAACCCGATCGTAAATCTCGTCATATATCGTCTTGTTCGCGTTCAGAACGTCCAAGGAATGCTGGCTGAAATAGCCGATTTGCACGTTTGACCCAAGGGTGACGGTCCCGGAAGTCGGCTGGGTATGGCCCGCGATCGTCTTGAGCAGCGTTGACTTTCCGGCGCCATTGACCCCGACCACGGCGATTTTGTCGAGACGCTGCACGGCTCCTGAAACACCCGAGAAAACCTGCTTAGTCTTGCCGTTCTCCAAGGGCCATTCCTTCGCGAGATCCCGGATGCGGACGACATCGTTTCCGCTTCGGGGGGGAGGAGGAAACTCAAATTGAATGGTCTTTTCTTCGGCCGGGATTTCAATGCGGTCGATTTTTTCCAGTTTCTTGACGCGAGACTGCACCTGCGCCGCGTGAGAGGCACGCGCGGCGAACCGTGCGATGAATTCTTCTTCCTTCGCAAGCATGTCCTGCTGTTTCTGGTGAGCGGCGAAGAGCTGGTCGCGTCGGATCTCCCGCTCTCGAAGATAAAAATCATAATTTCCGGAGTACGGGGTGATTGCCTTGTTCGCGATCTCCACGATGCGGGTCACGATGCGGTTCATGAAATCGCGATCATGGCTCGTCATGACGAGCGCACCTTTGAAATTGACGAGCCACTCCTCGAGCCAAATGATCGATTCAAGATCAAGGTGGTTTGTCGGTTCGTCCATGAGAAGAACATCGGGATTCAAGACAAGGATTTTCGCGAGCGCGATTCGCATTTTCCAGCCGCCGCTGAATACTTCTACCGGGCGATCGTGTTCTTCAGGGTGAATACCGAGGCCCGTCAGGATCGCCTGGGCGCGCGAATGGAGGTCGTAGCCGCCGCGTTGTTCGAATTCGAGCTGAGCTTCCCCATAGCGTTCGAGGAGGTCGGACATCTCCTCGTCGGAAAGCGGGGATTCAGCTGATTCGTGCAGCCGCTTTTCCATCCGGGCGAGTTCGGCCGCGAGATGGGACACTCTGCCGCCGCTCGACTTGACTTCCTCGAGAGCCGAACGTCCGCGCATTTCGCCGGTACTCTGGGAAAAGTAGCCGATCAGTAGTTTATCCGCGATATTGACGGTTCCTGAGTCAATCCCTTCCTGACGCGTAATGATGCGAAAGATGGTTGTTTTTCCGGCACCGTTTGGCCCGACAAGCCCGATCTTGTCGCCTGGCCGGACCTGAAAGCTCCCGGACGAGAAAAGGACACGTGAGCCGTATTGTTTGCTGATGTTCGTAAGGTGAATCATGGGAGGCGAGAGATATAACAGCGAAGCGACTTCGTCGCAAGGCGTTAGCTCAATCATCCGGCAGGGTGAATTGTGCCCTGCTTTTGCATCGGGTTTCTGACATCCCTAAGGAGGAGATTATGGCTATTCGAAATCTACCGGACGTGTGGGGTCGTGATTGGAGCCCGATTCGCGAGGTCGCACGATTGCAACGCAGCATTGACCGGATGTTTAATGATTTTCTTTCACCCATGGAAGCAACGCTGCCGGCTGACATTGTTTTTAACCCAGCCTGCGACATCGAGGAAACGGAAGGCAAGTACCTCATCACGTTCGACTTGCCAGGCGTCAAGAAGGATGATCTTAAGATCGAACTCAACGAAAACCAGCTGACGATTTCGGGCGAGCGGAAAGAGGAGCGTCACGAAAAAGGCTCACGACACAACGTGGAGCGGTACCATGGCGCATTTCAGCGTAGCTTTACGTTGCCGAGTATCGTTGACCCGACTCAGGTGATGGCCAATTTCGAAAATGGAGTGCTGCAGATCTCAATTCCGAAGGGAGAGGCGTCAAAAGCCAAGCTTATTCCCGTGAAAGAAGGGAAACTCATCGAGGAGAAGGAGAAGAAAGAAAAGGCCGCGTAACGGCTTTCTAACGCCGCACCGCGTTTCGCGGGATTTGAATCAGCGCTACCTTGCGGGTGACATTCCCTCTATACTAACTTTGAAAGAGGGGGCTACCGCAATGGATGAAGTCAAACAGGCGATCCGCGACATTCAACACTTCGGCGAGGAGGGCGGGGTCATCCCGGTCATCGACGTGGCATCCACGTCCACATTTCTCGACCCGGAGGATATGGAAAAGGTATTCCGCGGAGAGCTGGAAGGGCGCTATCTTTACAGTCGCCATTCCAATCCCACCGGAGTGGATTTCGGGAAGAAACTTGCGGCTCTCGAGGAGATGGAAGACGCGGTAGGTGTCGCGAGCGGGATGGCCGCGATTTCCTGCTCCCTGCTCCAACTTGTGCCGAACGGAGGGCACATCGTTTGTTCACAGACGATTTACGGGGGAACCTACGCCCTTCTGAAGAATATCTTCCCAAGGATGGGTATCGCCGTCACTTTCGTCGATCCGAATGACGTCAGGGCTTTCGAAAGGGCGATTCGTCCGGAGACGAAGGTTCTTTATACCGAAACAGTCAGTAACCCGCTTCTTGGAATCAGTGACCTCAAAGCGATCGGTGCGCTCGCGAAAAAACGCGGACTGAAATTGGTCGTCGACAATACGTTCACTCCGGCCGTGGTGACGCCTTCGAGGTATGGCGCGGACGTCGTGATTCATTCGTGTACGAAGTACATTTCCGGCGCCAGTGATCTCGTGGCGGGCGCGATTATCTCGAGCAAGGATTTCATTCATCAGCTCGTCGATCTCAATGGCGGGATGGCGATGCTTCTCGGCCCTGTCATGGATTCCCGGATTTCCCACAAGCTTTATCTCAGGTTGGATCATCTGCCGCTCAGAATGACCGCGCATTCCCGATCCGCGGGCTACCTTGCGGTTAAAATGGAAGAAGCCGGCGTGAAGGTGATCTATCCGGGACTGAAAAGCCATCCCCAGCATGAGCTCATGAAGAGTATGATGCATCCGGAGTATGGTTTCGGCGGAATGATCACGGTCGATTGCGGGACTCGTGAAAAGGCGTTCCGTCTGGCTTCCCGGCTTCAGGAAGAGAAGTTCGGCCTTTATGCCGTTTCGCTCGGTTTCTCCCGGACCTTGATGAGTTGTCCCGCGGTGAGCACTTCGAGTGAAATTCCGGCCGAGGACCAGGAGAAGATGCATCTTTCACCGGGGCTTTTGCGGCTGAGCATCGGGTTTACCGGCAACGACAAGGTCATGAGCGAGCGGTTCTTCAAGTGCTATCACGAGGTCTTCGGCTGATCGATTATTCAGCTGAATTATCCGGCACGACGCTCATCCCGCGCCGGCTTGGGTTCGGCTTGCGCGGGGGTTCCGAGCCGCCGTTGTTTGCGGATCAGATAAGCGGGAAGGGCGACCACCGCTGCCGTCGTGCAGCAGAGTTCGCCCAAGATCGCGAGTAGACCGAAGCTGACAAAAGCCTGATTTTGGGCGATCAAAAGGGAACCGTACCCGATCGTGGTGGTGAGGCTGCATAGCAGGACCGCGCCGCCGGTTTCACGAACGACCCGGAGAATTCCACCGGCTTCGTTTTGTCGAAAACGCTGGAATATATTGACCCCATAGTCGACCCCTATTCCGAACGTGATCGGCAGAGCGACGAAGTTCAGGAAATTGATTCTGATCCCGAAGCCCAGAATCAGACCTGAAAGCCAAGTCACTCCGAGCATCAGGGCAAAGAGGACCAGCCCGGTGATTCGGGGCGTCCTGAAAAGGATTGCGACCAGAAGAACAACCGCGCCGAATGCAAAGAGAGTGGCTCTCGGGCCATCTCTCGCGATCGATTCAAGCGTGTCGGCCGAAACCGGAAGCGCACCCGCGACCGGAGTCCCTGGCGCGACTGAATCGGTGGCGTCGCGAATGGCTTTTACAAACCCGATGAGGCGCGTACGCTGCCGGATCTCATTACCGAGGGGCGGTTCGACCAGTACGAGATTGCCGATCGCGCCGTTTTTTTCGGTAAAACGGTCCAAAACGACGCTCGGCAGGTCGTCCGCGCTGATCGGGCTCAGCTTCTCGCCGATCAGCTCACGCGCAAGTCGACGATCCGAAGGGGAGAGTTGCATTAAAAGTTTTTCTGGAAGGACCGAGCGGATGTCCGCGAGCACACGAAGTTTGCGGGTCTGGTCCCTCGGGATAAAGTCACTCAGCGTTTGAACCGAGGCGAGCATCGAATAGGGACTACCGGGGTTCGTTTTTACCGCCTTTTCCTTGCGGGTTTTGAGAACTTTTGCAATTTCGGCCGCATCACGTTTGGTTTTCGGAAGGACCGCGATCGGGGACAGATAACGTTTGAAAATTTCATCAATGTACCGAGCGTAGTACCCCGAGCCCTTTTCAAGGCTGTAGCGGCTTCGAAGTCGGGTTAAATCCGCTTCAAGGATATCCGGGCTGAAGCGAGGCCACGTCATGATCGAGAGCACCGTGATAATGATGGTCACCATCCAGATAACGCCTGGGTGGCGGAAGAGAAGTGTTGAAATGCGGCCGGGCTCGCGCTTTGTCACCGCTCTTGGACGAGCGAGCGGGCGGCCCCGGTCGATGAGGTTGAGGAAGGAGGGGAGGACCGTGAAGGCGCTGATCCAGCAAAGGACCATTCCGATCAGGCCGATCACGCCGAATTGTCTGAACCCGCGAAAGTCCGTCAGGACGAGGGAACCGTAGGAGAGTCCCGCCGCCAGAGCGGCCGTAAGAGTCGCTTTCGCCGTGCGATCGATCGCGATCGCGCCCGCCACGACCGCTCGTCGCATTGCCCGTCGTTCCTCGAGATAGCGCGCCAGAAAAATGATTCCGAAGTTGATCCCGTTTCCGAGGATGATGCTTCCCAGAAAGGCCGAGTTGGCATTGAGGTACCCTATCATGAAATAGGTAATCCCGAAGGTCACGGCAGATCCGGTAACGACGCTTAGAATCACGGCGAGTGTTCCGCGGATGGATTTGAAATACAGCAGCATCACGATCGTGACGAGAACGCTGACCACGATCGATGAAAGGTCGAGGTCGGAAACGAGTGCCTTGTGCTCGTCTAGGATGTTTTCGATTCCGCCTGTGTAGTGAATCCGCATGTCCGCGGCGTACGATCGAGGATTCAGTTCGGCTATCGTATTCTCAACGAAACGCTTGGCGCTCCTGACTATTTTCATTTCGGAAGAGGTTCCGGGAACATAGACGAGAATGGCACGTTTGGTCTCATCCGGTGTCGCGTAGTAGCCGTCCGGGAACTGGTCAAAGGATGACGTACGCGCTTCATATTTGCCGCGCATCGCGGAGAAGTCGAGAACAGGTTCCGGTATATTGGTTTCGGCGAAAATATTCAGCGGATTACGGATCTCCCTCTCGTAATCGAGCCGATCGTTGACGTATTTGCGGATTTTCAGAAGGTCCGGGAGATCAATATACAGGGAACGGTTACGTTTGAAGAACTGAAGGGCGGGCTTGATTGTGTATTCCACTCCCGCGATGATCTCCCTGGGCCCTTTTTCGAGCCGGATAGCCAGATCATTCACGAAACGTTTGCTTGCCTTCGTGTCGTTTGAGAATACGAGAACGGCAAGATTATCTACTGACTTCAATCGTCGCGCGATCTCATTCAGGTCCGTGACACTTCGCGCGTAAGTCGGCAGGAGCTCCTGGAGGTCGGGTCTGAGGTTTCGGTAGAGCTTGTAAGAGTAGAAACCGCCGATAAAGGTGAGGAGCAGCGCGAATGACGCGATCGCGACGGAATGTCGCAGAATAAAGCGGGAATAGCGCGAAGTTTCCAAGCGGGGCTCTCCGCCAGGTGACTTGCACGTCGTGTTCTCAGTGGGAAAGCGCTGCGCGGCAGAACGCGTTGAAAAGCTTCAATGCCTGGTCCGCCGCACGAAAGGTCGGGATTCCCTGAGCTTCAAGCGCGGTAACGAAAGGGTCAAACAGCGCTCCCGAATCAACGACGACGATCCAGGGCTTTTCGGATGACTGAAAGAGCCTGCCGAGCCTTGCGGCGACGCCGGTCGGGGCGAGGAGATCCTCGCCGTGAGTTGGCCCACTTGGTAACGTAGCGAGAGCGGCGGTGAGCGGCACGCACCCGACGATCGCGGCATCGATGGATGCATCGTTCAGCATGGCCCGCACAACCGCCTCGTAACCTTCGTCATTGGTCATGGGCGTCAAATCGATGGGATTGTGAAGATCAACGATCGAACTGATCCCGAATTGAGTGAAGATCGCGCGAAGTTCTCCCGCCAGGGGCTCCTCGAAAGCAGGGAGGCTAAATGAACCGAGGTTGTCGGCAAAACTGACGCATTCGAAGCCGGCATTTGAAACGGCGCCGAGCCTGGTGCCGCGCACGGATTTTTTTCGGAGAAACGTAAAGAGCTTCGTGAGTTCCTCGAAATCAGAAATGCTCTCCGCGACAGTGACGCCGGCCCTCTCGCAAAGAGCGCGCGTGACGGCGTAGTTTCCGGCGATGGAAGCCGTGTGGCTCGCGGAGGCTTGAGCGCCTTCGGCTGTTCTGCCGGAACGATATAGAACGATCTTCCGGCCGCTCCGCGTGATTTCCCGGGCAGCCGCAAGGAAACGGAGTCCGTCCAATTCTTTGAAACCCTCGACATATACGGCGAAGACCTCGAGCTCCGGGTCGTCTTTGAGATAGGTCAGGAAATCGCCGATCGTGAGATCCATCTGATTGCCGATCGTGATGGCGTATTTGGGATTCAAGGCCGCGAGTTTGCTTAAACGGGAGATCGCGAACGCTCCGCTTTGGGAAACCAGCGCCACAGGCGAGACCGGCAAAAGACCGCGATCCCGAAGCGGCAGTTTGTAGTCCGGAATGAATAACGTGTTGTATTTGCCAGGGCGGGAAAGAATGCCGAGACAGTTGCCTCCGTTTATGATCGGGCCGCCCCAAGGGGTGGAACGGCTTTGTTTCAGGCTGGCTTGCATCTCGGCGACGAGCGTGTTTCCACCGGCTTTTTCTTCCAGCCCGCCGGGAATGATAATGATGCTTTCCGCTTTTTCGGACCGGATGGCTTGGACGACCGCCGCCGGAACCTGCGCGGCCGAGATCGCCAGAACGAGCAGATCAACCCGTTCTGGAATTGAGGAAACATCGGGAACACACCGGCATCCTTGGATTGAATCGGTGCCCGGTTTCACGATCGTGATGCGAGAACGATCAAAACCCTGGCAGATGAGGTTCTCGAGAATGATGCGGCCGGGATTGAGCTTCTCGGAGACTCCCACGATCGCTGCCGTTTTGGGTTCGAGCAGATTTCGGATTTTTGCGAGAGGCCTGAGTTGCGCGACGTCAGAGCCGGCGGGGCGGGATTTAGCCAATTTGATGAGGACGTCGACGGCATAGAGCGCCTGATTGCTGACGACGAGCGGATTGACCTCGAATTCCAGAATATCGGCCGGCATGAGTTCGGCCGCAAGTGCCAGGATCGTTTGCGTGACTTCGGCGAGCCTGTTCGAGCTGATCCGAGGGCGCTGCCCGCGAAGGGTTCCTGTCGCGAGTTTTGCCACCGCGACCGCATTGAGATCACTTTCGAGATGTTCGAGCTGGTCGGAGTAGGGGCTGAGAATCGCGATGTCAGACCCGGTTTTAAAATGCCGCGACAGGAATTCTGTATAGATCCCGCCTGGACCGAAACTGACCACTGGGCCGAAATCGTCGGTCCAGCGCATCCCGATCAGAAATTCGCTTCCGAGCGTCGCCGGATACGAGATGAACTGATTCAGGCTGTATCCCGCGATGGCGTATTCGCCCCTCAGACGTGATTCCATGTCCTGCAACGTCGGGATAATCGCATCGATTGTGTTCGAAACGACAGCAACGGCGCCGAGCTCGCTCTTGTGAAGAATTTCATCCGAAACCGCTTTGACGACGATTTTTTCGCCCGGAAAGGGCAATCCCCGTTCGCAAAGGAGCGCAGACGCTTCCTTGCTCCCTCCGACGACGATCTGGTCGGGGACTGAAATTCCGATTGCCTTCAGAACTTCCATCCCTTCTGTCTCAAGGAGAACGTCTCTGCCGGCGGATCGGGCACCTTGAATGATCGCGCGAACCCGGGCGAGAACCGCCGGGTCAACTGGAGGGCGGGCCATTTTGAGTGACATGATTGAGTCCCTCCGGGCCTATCGGGCCGCGCGCCCGAGCTCAAATGCCTTGAGATTGGTTTCGACGATTTTTTCGCCTTTCCTGCTGAACAGACGGTGAATCGCTTTCTGAAGGCTTTCAGGTTTGAGGGGCAGAACCCGCGAGCAGGCGCCAACGAGGACCATGTTCGCGGCCTTGGCGGACCCAGCGTCCCTGGCGAGTTGCTCGGCGTCGATGACGGAGGCGCGTGGCAGCCGCTGAATCCGTTCCAAAACGTCGGCAATGGGCGGATAGTCGGCGATATTCGCGACCGGATTGGTCGATGTGATGACCGCCCCCGCGGGAGAAAGATAGGAGAGATAGCGAAGCGATTCGAGCGGCTCCATGCTGAGCACGAGCGACGCGCTCCCCAACGAAACAAGAGGGCTTTCGACGGGAGAATCGCCCATGCGCAGCGTCGAACTTACGGCGCCGCCCCTTTGCGACATGCCGTGTACCTCGGATTGCTTGACATGAAAGCCTTCGTCGAGAGCGGCACTCGCGATGGCTGCTGTAACCGATAGAACACCCTGTCCCCCGACTCCTGCGAGGATAATATCGAATTTCATTCTACAGACTCCGGTCGACTGTTTGGGATCTTCTTGCGCTTGGCGGTCTCGATGCATTCCCGTACCGCGATGATGACGGACAAACCTCGATGCTCCACTTCGGCTTTGATGATCATGACATTCTGCTCGAGATTCCTGCGGTGCGTGGTGATGACCTTGAGATGTTCCGGGTCGACGCCCAGGCCAAGGACTACCTCCTTGAGTCTGGATGACGGGGCGATGGTCTCTTGTCCGCCGGTCATCGCAACGGTCTGATTATCAAAAATCATGAGCGTCATGTTCGCGTTCGACGCGACCGCATCGAGGAGAGGGGACATGCCGGAATGGAGAAACGTGCTGTCCCCGAGAACTGCAACGACCGGGTAAAAGCCGGCTTCCGCGGCGCCTTTAGCCATGCCGACCGAAGCCCCCATGCATACGCAGGATTCAATGGCGTTGTATTCAGGCATCGCTCCGAGCGCATAGCAGCCGATATCCGATGTGACGAGTTTGTTCTCGAACGTAGAGAGCGCTGCCTTCAGTGCTTCGAAACTGTCAATGTGAGGACAGCCGGGGCAAAGTTGCGGCGGTCGGTTCGGGAGAGGAAAACCGGGACTCTCGAGCCCCTTCTGCGTCTGAAGCCCGAGAACGGCGCGGACTATGTCAGGGGTCAGCTCCCCGTCTTCCGGCAGGCGCAAGTCAGTGGTGAGCGAGGGTTCTTTTCCGATGATTTGCAGCTTTCCGCTCCTCGGAGCGATGATTCCTCTCAGTGCTCGTTCCAGAAAAGGGTAGCCTTCCTCGAGAATAATCACCCGCTTCACGTGCTCGACGAGAGAACGCACTTTGTCTTCAGGAAACGGGTAAACGCCAACGTGAAGGTGCGAAGGTTGTTCAACGAGTTCGGGCTGACACTCGAAATAATAATTTCTGGCCGTTCCGGTCGTGATCACGCCGAGGTCCCGCGAATTCAGTGAGAGCGTATTGTAGGACGAAAGGCCCGCGTACGCGCCTAAACTGAGCTGCTGCGAGAGTCTCGCACGCCATTGTTGTCTGGCGTTGGACGGGATCAAGATCCATGGCGCCGAGGAGGGGGCCTTTTGAAGAGCTTTCTCCGTGTCAGCCTTGCGTTCCTGAACCATGCCGCGTCCGTGCGCGAGCCGGGTCACCAGCCGGATCATGACCGGCATCTTGAATTTTTCGGAAGCTGCAAAGGCCTCACGAGTCATGTCGTAAGCTTCCTGGTGGTTCGTTGGTTCGAAGCACAGGATGCGGGCAAAGTTCGCGTAGTAACGGCTGTCCTGTTCGTTTTGCGAACTGTGCATTCCAGGGTCATCCGCGACCGCGATCACGAGTCCGCCATGAATCGAAACGAGCGCTGAACTCATGAAGGGATCTGCCGCGACGTTCAGGCCGACGTGCTTCATCGTAACCAGCGCCCTGCGGCCCACGACGGACACCCCGAGTGCTTCCTCGTAGGCGGTTTTCTCGTTTGCGCACCAGGCGGCCAAAGGCTTCCCGTGCTCTTTCGAGTAGCTGAGCAGATGCTCCATGATTTCCGTCGAAGGTGTTCCGGGATAACCGTAGGCGCCCGTGATGCCCGCGTGAATGGCACCGAGGGCGACCGCTTCATCGCCTAGGAGGAGAGTGGTTGTTGGGACATTTTCAGAACTCATAGTGACACCCATGTAAGCGTTTTTGGCTGTAGCTTTGGGATACCGCAAATCCGTGCCTTAGCCAACCGGAATGGTGACCGTCGATTGATCAACTGTCGGTTTGATTCGAGTCGAAAATCGGTATAGTGTCCCCGTTATCGTGAGTTTAAGAGATCTTTGTCCTACCGTTTACGGTCCAGTCCAAAGCCGCAGGCACGGGTTGTCCCTCGGCATCAATCTCGGAGATCCCGGAGCCAAAGCCTGCACCTGGAGTTGCATCTATTGCCAGTGCGGATTCGGCAATCGGGTGGAGACGATGGGAGGAGGATTCATCCCATCGGTCGATCAGGTGCTGAGTGGGTTGAAGGCCGCCATAGAGCAGCAGCCAGCCATAGATTCCGTCACGATCGCGGGAAATTCAGAGCCGACTTCCCATCCCTTGTTCGCCGAAGTCGTGGACGCGGTTTTGGACTTTCGAAAGGCTTCCGGAGGCCGATGGATCTTCAATTCGCTCAGCAACGGCTCAGGCCTTGACGACCGCAAGGTCGTGAACGCTTGTAACCGGCTGGACGAGATCTGGATCAAGTTCGATTGCGCGACAGACGAGCTCTTCCGCAGGCTGAATCGTCCGGCGGCCCGCGTGGGAACGGTGGCGGAACATCTGAATCGGATCAAACAATTGGAAAAACCCCGTATTCAGTCCTTGTTCTGGCTTTTTCCGGATCGCCCGGAAATGAGCAACTGGACTGATAAGAATCGTGAGGCGGTTTTGACGGCCTATCGGGCGATCGTTCCCGAGCAGGTTTTTATCACCACGATCAAACGCGAGCCCGCGATGCGGGGACTTGAACCTGTTCCGCTCGAAGAACTCGAATCTTTTGGTGATCGGGCCAGAGCAGCCGGCTCAGACGTGAAGGTATTCATTTGAAAGGTATGGGTTCTCTCATGAGTAAGATCGATTCCATCGCAGCCGCCTTCAGAAAAGAAGCTACTGAATGGCCGCTTTGGTGGTCCTTGTTGAGTTTACCGCAAAGACTTCTTCCGCTGCTGCTTGTTCTTCTGTACTGGGCGGTTCTCGTTTTTCTTCATGGCTTTCGCAGCGATCATCTGACAATCGGGCTCCTTATTCTTGCTGGCAGCTACGGCGGCAGGACCGCGCGAAAGGGGCTGCGGTTTTTTCTTCCGCTGCTGTTGACGGCGATCGTCTATGACAGCCAGCGGTTCTATGCGGACTATATTCGCGGACCCGTTCACGTCCGCGAACCGTACGAGTTCGATAAAAGGTTTTTCGGAATTTCGACCGCCACCGGGACATACACTCCGAATGAATGGTTCGAGATGCATACGGTCCCGTTCCTCGACGTAATCACGGGCTTTTTTTACTTGACGTTCGTGCCGATTTTCGTGGGAATTGCCGCCTATTTCAGTTTCTGGGCCCGTCCCGAGGTTCGCGCCATGGCGCCTCGGATGATGTGGGCGTTCTTGTGGGTAAACGTGGTCGGCTATACGACCTACTACTGGTACGCCGCCGCGCCCCCCTGGTACGTCGCACTGCACGGCTTTGGCCCCGCACGCATGGATACCTTGGCCAACGCGGCCGGATGCGTTCGTTTTGATCATATCCTTGGAACGAAATTTTTCACGGAATGGTATGGCCGCTCGGCCGACGTCTTTGGCGCGATTCCGTCGCTTCACGTGGCGTACCCGCTCCAAGCGGTTTATTTCTCGTTCAAATTCGGCGCGGTCAGGAAGTTCAGTATTTTCTTTTACATCATCATGTGTTTTTCGGCCGTTTACCTGAACCACCACTATGTGCTGGATGTGCTTTTGGGTTCCCTCTATGCTATCGTCGTCACCTGTGTAACCGATTTTGTATTTGAGCGGCGGCGTTTGCGGGCCGCTCAGGACTCCAAAGCCCTTGCTTCCTAGAGTCGTTCAGAGGCGAATTCTTGGAGCTTTGGCCGTGGCTTTTCAAAAGAAGAGCCACCAGGGTTGTGCGCGGAAACGCCTCAATCTCCCGTATCGGAAAGGAGAACCTTGGCTTCTTTAACGGATTCCTTCAAAAGGCGGTTTTCGTACCTGCGGCTTTCGGTCACGGATGCCTGCAATTTTGGGTGTTCGTATTGCCTCCCGGGCGGCTATAGCCGAGCCTGCAGTCCCGCCGCTCCGCTTCTGCCCGCTGAAATTCGAAATCTCGTCGCTGCGTTTGCCCAGCTTGGCGTCTCGAAGGTCCGTCTCACGGGCGGGGAGCCGACACTCAGGCGCGATATTCTCGAAATCGCCCGAACGATCTCCGAAACTCCTGGAATTCGCACGGTCGCCATCACGACGAACGGCTATCGACTCAAGGAGCTCGCCGAACCTCTGTTTGCTGCCGGCGTCACGGCGCTGAATGTCAGTGTAGACAGCCTCGATCCTGACGTATTCATGCGAATCACGGACGCGCGATCCACTCCTCTCGCGAAAGTTCTTTCAGGGGTCGACGAGGCACTCAGGATGGGATTTCGTCCGATCAAAATCAACGTGGTTCTCCTGCGTGGAATGAATGATTCCGAACTTCCTTCCTTTATCGAGTGGTCCAGGACAAAGCCGGTCCATATCCGATTCATTGAATTAATGAGGACCGCGCAGAATGGTGATCTTTTCGCGCAGCATCATGTGTCGACGGGGCCGCTTTGTGAACGGCTGATTCGGGAAGGCTGGATCTCGAAACCGAGAGAGATGGACGATGGACCGGCACGCGAGTTCATTCATCCTGAATTTCGCGGTTCGATCGGTATTATCAGTCCGTACGCCCATGGCTTTTGCGAGTCTTGCAACCGGCTTCGGGTAACGAGCCGCGGTGATCTGCGACTTTGCCTTTTTGGCGAGGCGGATGAGCCGCTTCGGCCGTTCCTGCGGGACAGCTCACAACGGCCGGAGCTGATCGAACGCATTCGGTCGGCACTCAAAGAGAAGCCCCTCTCTCATCTGCTGAATGAAGGAAAGTATGGCAACACGGAAAACTTATCATCCATCGGTGGTTAAGACGCAAGGCGAGGCAGGCGTGTCTCGGACCGAAATCGAAGTCCGCACTCAAAGCCGCTTCAAAATGATCGACGTCGGATCCAAAACTCCCACGCGGCGGTATGCGGTCGCAAGCGGACGCATTCGCGTTGGCAAGGAGGCCTTCCTTCGGATTAAGGAAGGGCGGATGCCGAAAGGAGACGTCCTGGCGCTTGCCGAAGCAGCCGGAATCATGGCGGCCAAAAGGGCACCTGATCTGATACCGCTCTGTCATCCGCTCAGTCTCGAACAGGTCGTCGTGCGGTGCGATTTCGTTGAAGGGGAGCACGCCATCGAAGTGAGGTGCGAGGCGGTCGCGACTTCAAAGACCGGGGTTGAAATGGAGGCCCTCGCAGGCGTCAGCGGAGCTCTTCTTTCGATTTACGATCTCACGAAGGGGGTCAATCCCGCCCTGTGGATTTCGGATATTCACCTGCAACTCAAAGAGGGCGGAAAAAGCGGGAAATGGGTTCACCCCGAATCGACGGCTCAGAAAAGGGCGCGTGAACGGCACGTCACGCGGTCAGCTGCCCTGAACGGGTTGACGGTCGCTGTATTGACGATCAGTGATCGCGTATCGAAGGGGCTGGCTGAAGATGCTTCCGGACCGGCTGTTAACGCTTTTTTTATGGAACGAGGCGCTCAGATCGCGGCGCATGAGGTGATCGCGGATGAAAAGGCCGAGGTCGCGAAATTCCTGCGGCACTGCGCGCTCGAAGCAAATATCGACATCATCGTCAGCACCGGGGGTACCGGAGTTGGTCCGCGCGATGTCACACCCGAGGCTCTTGTCGAGGCGGGTGCCCGGATGATTCCGGGAATCGGAGAATTGCTCCGTTCGCGTGGCTCCCAAACCACGCCGATGTCCTGGCTCAGCCGTTCCGAAGGCGCGTTGCTCGGAAGGACATTGATTCTGATCCTGCCGGGAAGTCCGAATGCAGTTATCGAAGGGCTTCTCACGATGGAACCCCTGATTCCCCATGCGCTTCACGTGGCACGCGGGGGAGGACATGCGAAATGATCGCATACGGCGAGGCGCTTGAGGGGATCCGACGTTCGGCGGAGAAGAATGCCCGGTTCAGATCAGCCGAGGAGTGCCCGCTTGAGGAAGCAGTCGGACGTGTTCTTCAGGAAGAACTTCGAAGCGCTGAAAACGTTCCGGGTTTCGCGAATTCCGCTATGGACGGTTTCGCCGTGCGTGCCGAGGAAACCGTAAGCGCGTCTTACGCCAAACCGGTGCGATTGCGGGTCGTCGGTTCGATTGCGGCGGGCGAGGTGCCCCGGGCGAGCGTCGAGCCAGGACAGAAGACCTGCTGGGAAATCATGACTGGAGCGGCGGTTCCGGCGGCTTTCGATTCCGTGGTCAAGATCGAGAATGTGGAATTGATAAAATCCATTCAGGATCAGCCCGAGGAGATTCTGTTGTTCAGTCCCGTCGATCGGGGTGCTCACGTCCGGCAGCCGGGGGAGGATTTTGAAAGGGGAACTCGTGTCGCGTCCTCAGGCGCGGTGATCCTGCCCCGACACGTCGTTGTGCTCGCGAGCCTTGGGGTAGCAAAATTGAAAGTGGCAAGAAAAGTACGGGTTGCCGTTATTTCGACCGGTTCGGAGCTGAGCGGGATCTCAGAGGCGCTTCAACCCGGAAAAATCCGCAATTCGACCGGGCCGTTTCTCCGGGCAGCTTTGTCCGAGATCGACTCAGAGGTGACGCTTTCCGCGGAGATTCAGGACAACCCCGAGGAGTTCAGGGGGCTTCTCGACGGGATTCTTCGCGCGGACAATGCTGAGGTCATCATCACGACCGGAGCCGTTTCGATGGGTCGGCACGATTTCATTGCCGACACGCTTCGCGCGATGGGTGCCACGATCCGTTTTCATAAAGTCGCGATTCGCCCGGGTAAACCCGTGCTCTTTGCGGAATTCCCGAACAGGGAGCGCCCGCTTGTGCTGTTCGGGTTGCCGGGCAATCCCGTTTCGACTGTCGTCGGGATGCGCTTCTTTGTTGAACCGTATTTGCGCGGGCTCCTTCAACGTGAGGAAGAGAGAGCCGAATGCGCCATTCTGAGCGCGGATGTCCCGAAGCCGGAGGGTCTGCGATGTTTCTTCAAAGCCCGCGTCGGGACGGATGCTTCGGGACATTCGATCGCAACCGTTCTCCCGGGGCAAGCCTCGTTCATGGTGAGCCCGCTTCTGCAAGCGAATGCTTGGGCTGTTTTGCCCGAACAAGGCACCCAGATCAGGAAAGGGACTTTGGTTCAGGTATTTGCGATGGAGGGGTCACGATGAAAATACGAGTTCGTTGTTTCGGAACACTTCGAGAATTCGCGCCCCAAGGAGAACTCGAAATGGAGATCATGCCCGGGGCCACCGTTTCGGCGCTGCGGGACGCGATCATTGCGCGTTTTTCGAGAGATTTCGGGCCGCGCTTCGGAAAGACCGGAGAAGAGCTTGTCCGGGCATCGGCGATCGCGACCGAGAAGACGCTTCTTGACGATTCGGCTCCCATCGCTGCCTGCGGGGCAGGTGAGCCGGCACGCGCTTCAATGACGATAGCGCTTCTCCCGCCTGTTTGTGGAGGCTAGTCGTGAGCGGCGAGCCTCGAGAGCCGATTCTGACCGAAATCACCGAACGGCCCATCGCGGTTCAGGACGTCGCCGCACTATTTCAACAGGACGAGGCTGCGGGAGTGTTCGGGGCTGAGGTTTTTTTCGGCGGGATCGTCCGTGCTCGCAATGCCGCGAAGAATGTGATCGCGATCAGTTATGACGCATTTGTTCCGCTCGCTGAAACGGTGCTTCGGGAAATCGCGACCGAGGCACGCATGAAAGCACTAGCCGGTGAAGAGGGTGAAGTCAGAATCATTGCGCTCCATCGGATAGGGAAGTTGCACGTGGGAGAGGTGAGCCTGGTGATCGGGGTGGGGGCAGCGCATCGAGAGCAGGCCTATGGTGCTTCACGGTACATTTTGGAAGAAATCAAAACTCGCTTACCCGTTTGGAAAAAGGAACACTATGACTCGGGTGAAGCGGACTGGCTCAAGGGGCATCCTCTTGGACGAGAACGCTAGGATCGCGCACGCGGCAGTGATCGTGGTCGTGCTCTCCGGAGGCAAGTCCTCGCGGATGGGGCGAGACAAAGCCCTTTTGCCGTTTCGGGGGGCGGCGCTGATCGATCATGTGCTCGAACAGGGAGCACAGGCGGGCGCATGTACGGGGCAGCCGAGCGCCGTTGTGATCAGCGGGACGGTTCAACGGCCTGGCATTCAGTCGATTTCGGATTTGCGTCCCGACCGGGGCCCGCTCGAGGGGATTTTTTCTGTTCTGTCATGGCTGGTTGGACGACAAATTTCCGTCGAAGGTAAGCGGCTTCTGGTGATTCCGGTGGATCTTCCACGAATAACGGCGGACGTCCTTCTGCCGCTGCTTGCACGTACTGAATTTGCATTGGCGAGCCATTATGAAGGACAGTTCCTGCCCATGTGCTTTCGGCTGAATTCACGTTCACTCGGGCTCATCACGGAAATGGCGGCTAATCCCTGTCTGCCGTCACAGTCGATGCGTGAGTTTCTTGGACGACTTGATTCCACCGCCATCAGCGTTGGGGATGCCGGACATGACGGGCTCCGCGACGTTGACACGGCTTCGGACTGGGATGAGCTTGGAAAGGACCTGAGATGAATATTCGTTTTTCAGGAACGTCGGTGCGCTGGAGGGTGAGCGTGGAGGAGGCAAGAACTCTTCTCGACTCGGGCATTCTCGAGGAGGTGACCCCGCTTCCGCATGGACACGAACTTCGGTACCAGGCCAGGGTTGAGCGAAGGGCCAGTCACGCCGAGGAGCCGCTGCAGCTGACCTTCGCCTCGGAACGCGGGAGCGATCTCGTGACCGAAATCGTCAATGACTTTCCTGGCGACCACTTGCAGAATCTTTTCAGGATTGTGGTGAGCGCGAAGGCTTTGCAGGAGCTCCTCGCGAAACCGATCACGAAACAGAGCGCGATTTCGCGGCGTTTTGAATTCCAGAACGGCTCGCAGTTAACCTTGGGCTTTGAGATCGACGCTATTAAGGCTGTCCGAGAGGGATGACCTGACGGGGTACGAAGCTCTTGCAGCCTTCACAGCCGGAACGTTTCGGAATCATGAACTCAGAAGTCCTTGCGCGCGCTGAGTCGTAGACCCAAAGGCGTCCGATCAACGGGTCGAGCAAGGGAGAATCCACGATGAGCTTGATTGTCTCGATTGCCTGCATGCTGCCGGTAATTCCAGCCAGGGCGCCCACAACTCCGGACGAGGCAGCATTCGCGACTTCGGCGCGGGCGGCTTCGGGATAGAGGCAACGGTAACAGGGACCGGCGGGCGGGGCGAATACGGTCACGCGGCCTTCAAAACCTGATATCGAGCCGTGTACCAGCGGAATCCCGAGCTGTGCGCAGGTGTCGTTCAGGAGGGCTTTGGAAACGAAACAGTCGGTCGCGTCAATTACGACATCATGTCCGGAGAGAAGTTCGGAAGCGTTTTCAGCCGCAACTCGAGTGGCAAGGGCCGTGAAATTCACGAAAGGATTGAGTTCTTGAAGGCGGCTCCGCGCACGCTCCGTTTTGAGCACGCCGTGATCTGGCGTTCCATAAAGCACCTGTCGCTGGAGATTGGATTCATCGACTCGATCGGGATCAACGAGGGTGAGGTGGCCGATTCCCGCGGCACTAAGATACAGCGCCGCTGGCGAGCCGAGGCCGCCCAGCCCGGCGAGGAGGACTTTCGCCTTTCGAAGCCTGGCTTGGCCCTCCGGGCCGACTTCCGGGAGGCAGATCTGGCGTGAGTAGCGGAGGGGGTCCCCTGAATCCATTCTTCATCACTTAACCCCGCGGCGAATCGATTCGCAAGCACCTCGTTTGCATCGGATACAGTCATGGCGAAGCGAAGGGTGTTGTTCAAGATGAGCGGTTCGATCGCTTGTTATAAAGCGTGTCAGATCGTTTCCCGGCTCGTGCAGACCGGTTATGAGGTTCAAGTCGCCTGCACGCACGGCGCGCTCCAGTTCATCGGGGAGGCGACCTTGGAAGGCCTTACCGGGCGGCCCGTTTTTACTGACACTTACGAGCGGGCTCGCATGATGGATCATATCGAGCTTGGCCGGTGGGCTGAACTCGCGATTCTCTGTCCAGCAACGGCGCATACGCTGAACCGGTTCGCTGTGGGACTCGCTGATGACGCGGTGGGTAGCCTATTCTTGGCTTACGATCTCGCTAAGAAACCTTACCTGATCGCGCCTGCCATGAACCAAGGAATGCTTCAGCATCCCGCAACGCGTGAGGCTCTCCGTAAGCTCGCCGCCTGGGGTGTGCGCGTTATCAGTTCAGAGGAGGGTTGGCAGGCCTGCGGGGATATCGGCCCGGGGAGGTTAGCGGACCCTGACCTCATTTATCGCGAGATTGTCGAGGCGCTCAAATGAACATCCTTGTTACCGCCGGAGCCACTCGGGAGCCGATCGATGGAGTGCGGTTCATCAGCAATTTCAGTACAGGAAAAACCGGAGCACGGCTCTCGGACGAGTTGATCCAGCAGGGAAACCGAATCGTTTATGTTTGTGGAGCGGATTCGGAAATCCCACACCGCAGCTGCGAAATAATGAGATTCGGGAGTTTTTTTGAGCTCGATGTGATTTTGCGAAGCCTTCTCCAACAGAGGAGCTTTGATTGTGTGATTCATCTGGCGGCTGTCTCGGACTTCTCTGTCGAGGCAATTGAAATCGAAGGACACCGGTTCGCGGCCGGTATTATTCGCAAGATCGACTCCGAAGGACGAGTGATTCTGCATTTAAAGCCGAATTTCAAAATAGTCGAAAGGCTGAAAAGCTACGCCGCAAGCCGGAAAATGGCCGTGATTGCTTTCAAATTGACGAATATCCCGATCGAAATCGGCGATGGCGGTGACAGTTCTTCCGGCGAGAGTCGGGAAACTTTGCAAATGAAGGCGATCACGAAGCTCTTGGGGGGCGCGAACGTGGACTACGTCGTTCATAACGATTTTGCGGATATTCAATCAGGAAGCCAGCACTTCGGGATCTATGGACCACACCATAAAATAAGGGATTGTGATACGCCCGAGTCACTCGCAAGGGAACTTGTGAACGAGGTGAAGAAATCGGCGTGAGCAGGTCGTGGCGGGTTAGAGGCTGTCCTTTTTGCTGGCCGTGATCGAGGATCGGTCGATCCACTTTACCAAATCGATATACCTTTCTTCAAACGACTGCGTGACGTCTTTCTTTTGTTTGCCGCGGCTCAGGACTTTGCCCGTAAAAAAGAAATCGCGGATTCGCGTGATATCGAGCGTTTCGGCAAGAATCGCCTTGTGAAGTTTTTTCCCGAAAATTTGACCCAGATAGCGCGCAGCCAACATGGCGGCCGGTGCGTGCCGCGGGGAATTCATCAGTCGGGTCACTTCGCGGCGATTTCCGGTTTTCCGGAGGAGCGACAAGGTGATTTCCCGCGCGATGACTTCGGCCTTGTTCATCGGTTTTGCCCCCTCAGCGAGTGCTTTGAGGCGGCTTCGGTGGTCGGCCGGGAGGTCGCATTTGCGGCGAGGATTGAGGATCAGGCTTCCGAGAAACGCAAACGAGGCTTCCAGGACGAGCCTGAAGAAGTCATCGCGTTCGTGCTGAAAAAGAAGCTTAAAGCGGGTCTGGGTGCGCAGCAGGTGAATCGCCGCGAGCTCAGCGGTCGCGTTTTGAGAGGGGCTTGCCAAGTAGGCGATATCGGGAGGGATATAAAGTCTCTGGTTGTTCAAGACGTGAAACCGGATCAGTGCGCGCTCAGTCCGTGAGAACCGATGATCCTTGAAAAGGGTGTCGACGAAATCGAGCTCGTCAATGGTCCGGACCGTCAGACTCTCGTATGCCTGATGCGGAGATTCGACTCCGAAAAACTCGGCCAGCGTTTTACCATAAGTGACAAGCAGCGAAAGATAATCGGTCGATTCGTCTTGCTCGATCTGGGCCGCTTCGCCTTCAAGCCAGCTAATCAGGGATTGGAGCTTCGCCCAGGGAGTACTTGCTAAAACACAGAATACGTTCCTGCGGAGTTTGATGATTTCCGTCTGGAGTTCCTTCGCTTCCCGAGCCAGGCGCCAGTACAGAATGTCGTCGTTCTGATGAATCGAAATCGAACGGACCGGTCGCCCGAGCCGGAGCTTTGAGGCGATTCTGAGTTCGTCAGGAATGTGCTTGGTCCCTACGTGAAGCTCGCCATAGAGCACGATCATACGTCTTGATTGCCCACCTGAAAGCAAAATGCTGATCAGGGATGCCGCCCAACGATCGCGCAGCTTCAGCTCTTCCATCGTCTTGCTGAAGCCGCTGGCCAACGTGGGCGCGCGCGAACGCGCGCCGGCGCGTCCGGGGCCATTCAGGGCGACGATCTTCACGGAATTCTGGCGTGCCCATTCGAAAATCGGTGCGTAGTTCTCCCACGGAAATCCCCATTCGTCTTTGTAGCGTATGATCTGATGAAACGCTTCGAGCCCGATCTTGCCGGACTGGAAGGCATCGAGCGCACTCTGAAACCGGCTCGGAACGACCTCCAGTCCGATCAACCAATCCTCTCCTGGTTGTATCGACTCCCGTATCAGACGAAGCGCGGTTTTCTGGGCCTGGCTGAAGGTGTGAAAATCAGCGATGAACGTGACCTCCGCGTCCCGAATGCGTCGGATCAGGGCTTTCTTCGAGACCGGCTGAATAAACTTCAGTCGCGAGCCGATTCCTGAAAAATCGGTTCGAAACTCCCGCTCGTAGTTGCGGATCGCGGCAGGGGCAGGTCCGAGAAGACTTTTCACCTCGAGGGCAAGAGAACGGAAAATCCTTCGCTGCAGGAACAGGAGTCGTTCATGGGCAGTGCCCCTGATTCGCTTTGCGGGTCGGCGCTGCTTCAGGTCAACGCCCCCGGTTCATTTGCAATTTCGTGAGTGGAGCTTGCGAACAAGAATGACCATCGGTGGGAACACCGCGGAGATCCCGTTGAATCTTCGATCGAGATCCCGTTATTCAAGGAGTAGACGAAACCGCGAATCCATTGTGAGTGGAGCTTGCACAGCTGATCCGCGACCGGTTGGACCTCGGGAAACGAGACCTGATGGGGGCAGCGATGAAATTCGAAGACCAGTTCGCTGTCAGTCGCTCTCTTGATCAGAAATGGTTCACCATGCGGATTTCTCCCGAAAGGGGAGTCGCCCATCGCGAGAAAAAGGAGTCGAAGATCCTGCCGGGACTTCACCGGCATTCCTGACCACCGCTTTTCACCGAGGTTGCGGCCCATTTTCCAGGCCGTGAGATCAAGAACGGTATTGAGGGCATCGCGTTCCGCTTGCGGAGTACGTTCAAAAAGATTGATCAGCGTCCAAGCTTGGACTGTCCATACCGTATGTTCCAGTCTTCCGAGAACGTCATCGGGCGAAGTATCATCGAGGAGCATGTCGATCTTGGTTTCACTCAAGGAATCAAGCATCCAGAGATTCTGCGTTACATCATGATCTTGTCCACGAGTCATGAGATGGGGAAGGCGCTGGATCTGAAGCTCTTTGATCCATGCCAGGGTAAGATCATGAAAATCAGCGAGATTTCGGAACCACTGATAATGCTTCGTGGTGCTGCTGGGCAAATGCCAGGCATGTTCCTTTTTGCTCATACTACGAGTTTAGCCCAACGTTGCCGGTAGGTGAATCGCGAATTCCGCGTTTACCAAGGGGGGGTACGGGCCCCGCGATCCGAAAAATGCGGGGCCCGGAGGGAATTGGGGCGGGGGCTATCAGCGCTTTCCCAAATCGTCACGAATAGAGACGTCCTGCAGTTCGTTTCCGCAGCTTGCCGGAAGCGAGTATGAGCCTGATGCGACGCCTTGGGAAAACCCACAATCCAGAATGCGTATTTTGGACTGTGTCGGATCAAATTGATTTCCGTCCCGGAGCGCGACTACCAATTCAAGCGCGAACCGGGAGGTGGTCAAAGACGGAAGGGTCACGTCTTTGGTAATAAAACTGTATTTATAACCGCCGTTGTAGCGAAAGTCCCAGAGTCCAAGACTCAGGGACGTGTTGAAGCTCATACTGGCAAGCGGGCCGCTGATTTGAACGTTCGCATACGGGTAGAGCGCCGAACCATTTTGAGACTTATAAAGCGCGATCGAAACGATCTGCGGCTGAACAGGGCCGTAGTCGGACATTTCCTGAAGCGCTTCGGTCGTCATAGTAGCCGAATACGTTCCCATCAAGGCATCCACCGTCGAAACCAAGGATCCCGCCAGATTACTATTCGGCGCCGGCCCGTTCTGGGGCGCCGGGGTCGTTTGATGAGGCGGTACGGAATTGGTCGGGCGGGTTTCGCTCGTTTGTTGGCCACAACCGATCATGAGCATTGAAGCGGAAGCTGCTGCGAGAATCGCGATCAACAATTTTGAATCTTTTTGCACACTCATAACCACTCCAGCCTAAGAACCTACTATTTGGAAGGCCTCTCTCATGCCGATCCGCCGATCCAATGAGGATCTATGACTGCACGTGTGGTGCCACGGACGCAGGGGCGTGCGAATAGAAATAATTATCCGGAATGATTGAACTCTCATGTTAGAAAATGAACGTCAGAACTGTCAAATAAGTGTACAGCCGGAAAGCAACTCAACCAGTTCCGCAGCTTTCTGATTTTGTTCACCGTGGGAACGAAGAATATCTGAAGCGGTTGACTCGGCAAGTTCCATTCGGCGCGGGACACGAAGGTATTGGAGGAGTTCGCTCCAGGTTGGGTGCTGAAGGCCTTCGCATTGTTCCCAGAGAAGGTCGATGATGTTTGGCTGGTCTGAGCCGATATGAAGAGTGAAACCGAGCTCGGTTGCGAGCAGGATGCCATTGGTAGGTGATTTCACGCGTTCCATGCAGCCGATCGGAATATGGAGCGGCAGGTTTCCGGTAATCCTGATCTCCGGATGAAGCGTGATCGCAATGGGCTCAGCTTTAGGAATGATATTCATGATTCCACGCCAGCGGACCAGGCCTTGTGCGCCGATCACGGGCTCTAGGCGTTTTTGTGCAATTCTGACCTGTTCGAGACCGCGCGCCGCCCGAACGAAAATCGCGGCGCGGATTTTTGATCCTGTTTCGTCTGATGGAAGCCGATTGAGCGCCTCTCGAACCTGTTTGGGGCGATAGGCACATTCGGATGCAAGCCTTTCCCATTCGCCGGGGAGAGGATGAGCAAACGTCGACGGGTCAGAATTCGGCAGAACTACACCGAGCGCCTCGAACAAGGCTTTCGGAATCGGAATCCATTTCACGGTCTGTTCGTCTAGCACCCATCGGTTGTTGCGGCGTTCGGCATGATGATCGAGCCACTCGCGAATCGGCTCGGATTCGAGGAATACGCATAGCGGCGCCGTCCAAGTGTCGTCGGGAACAAGGATGAGAAATCCTTTTCCCGCCGCCAATTCGGCGTTCTCACGCGGGATGGCGCGCGCGAGCAAGCGTCTCTGCTCGCCGTCCTGGGCGCAATCCACCCAGAGCCCCTTCAGGGTGGGGTCGATGATCCAGCGGTTCTGGTTTCGCGGATCGCCTTCCGGAGTTGCGCAAACCGTCGTCGCATGCGCGAGAGGAAGGGATGCCGCGCGAAGTTTTTCGAGCGCAACGAGGGCCGTCTGAGAGGCGGGCTCAGGCCAGCGTTCTGCCCATTCCTGCTGAGAGGTCGGACTCCGAGTGAGCTGCAACTCCCATTGCCCGTGGAATTGCGCTGTCGTTCCCATTCCCGCAGTTTCGTAGCCGCCGGTCGGCTTATCCGCGAGGTCGGGACCTAACGCATCCTGCAGCAGTACCGGCAATTCCACATGGCTTCGGATCTGGCCTCGCACACTCAACTGAGTCGGCCGGTGCGCGAGCCGATCTTCGAGCTTCGCTTCGCGCGAGAATAGATAAAGATACTTCGGAAAAAGCGGGATCGAGACCGGAAGCGAGTGTTTCACTTCGCTGAAATTCCACTCACGAACGAGCTTGGCTTTCTCAAGGAGGAAGCCAAGCATTTCTTCTCCTTCTTTCACTGAAAGAGGCTCTTCGCGTGCCCACCAAAGGAACCCGCCTGGACGCAGTTTGCTCAGGGCTACACAGGCCTGAAGGGCGCCAAGGCTTGTTGAGGCGCGGCGCATCTTCTTGAAATACGGCAATGTCTCGACCTGTTCACGAAAACGCTGTGAGCTCGGAGTTCTGTTTTGCCCGCGAATGGAGACTTCTTCAAAGACGAATGCGATATCGCAGGCTTCCATCTCGGCGATTCGTGATCCGATCGAAGGCTTCGCGGAAGATAACGCGAGACTGAGCTGATCTCGCGAATGCGTTTCGAGTCCGTTGCCAACGGCCCAGAGCGGGGGAGTGGAGGGGCCCCACCACAGGAGCGCCAGTTCAGCGACGATCATTTGGAAAAGCGAAGCTTCGGTGCCGATCCAGCTCACCTCTACCGGACCGTTTCTCACGATCGCTCCATCCCTGAGCGTGGGCGAAAACGCGATTTTCGCGCGTCGCAGTCGCGATCGATCAGGTGTCACGCCGAAGCCAAGTTCGAGGCTTGCATCCCAAAGAGCCTTGAAAAACCGCGGATCGTACCCCGACAAATGCGCATGCCGGGCACGAGCGGTCGGGGCGATTAAGCTGGTCAAAAAAGTCGGGCCTTCGTCCGTAATCCGGAAGCTTTCGAGGCGGTTCCAGATTTCCTGCTGGATCGACCCGCTCGGGATGTACCACGAATAAAGATTGCGCCGGGTGAATTGCCAGCCTTCGCGATCGAGCGGCACGTGCGGTTTGAGTGCGCTCGTCAGTGCCCAATTCAGGTCGCTCAGGTCCTGGCGGGTCCAGGTCCGGAGACCGCGATCCGACCATGCTTTCAGGAGCAGTGTTTGACCGAGAACGACTAAGGCAATTTCCTCGAAATAAGTCTGAAGTGCTGATTCCTGCGCGGAACTTCTGGCGCCCTCAATCCAGCGGCGGAGCCCGCCGGCTGCATCGGCATTGCCAGCCAAAGTACTTGGGCCGGGAGTCAGGTGTGCAAGTTGATCGAGGTACTGCGCGATCGCCTCGCGCCGGCTCACGTTCAATTCGAGTAAGCGCCGCAGATTGCCCTCGAGCTCCTGGACGATCTGGCTTTTTAAAACGACCAGGAACGGGAGTACGGAGGAAAAGGGCGACGGCAGCTCAGCAACCGCTGAATTGGCGTGCTCTTGCGAAATCGCCAAATCCAGAAACTGCGCCATTTGGCTTCGTGTGTCAGGTTTCGTTGCGTTTGAATTTTCGCCCTGCCCGGAAGTTTCGCAATTCGGCGATACAGCCCCTGGGGTTCCCGCGGAAGGGTCAGCCCCATTTTGCGAAGAATTCGCATCATCTTTATTGGACGGTTCTGCCGCCAAAAGCAAAGACCGGAGGTCAAAAGAGACCGGTTTGTCCATTCACTTCCCCGAAAAACTTCCCCAAAACGCTCGTTCTCAAACCCAAAATTTTATTGAAGGACGACAGTGATACCAGCGAAGTTTTCTTTTTGGCGAGAGAAAAAAACGGCTAGCACTGGCCGTTGAATATTTGCTTGGAAAACCTCGAACATAGCCGGTCAAAATAAAGTACCGCGCGCATTGACGCATCGCGACAACTTGGGTATAAGGTTTTCGATGAAGGTACACTATCTTGCCATTGTGGCTCTGACGCTTTGCTTACCGGTGCCATTTCTAACATCAAGTTATGCGGTCGAACAAAGGACGGAGTTTTCGTTTCAAGACCCGGGGAACGTCATTGATGAATTCCACGCTGTATCCCCTGGAATCTACCGGGGCGCAGTTCCAGGCGTAAATGGTCTGCAAGCCCTCGCGAAATTTGGTGTAAAAACCATCATTAATCTCAAAACGAATTTCACCGGGGATGATGAACGTCGGATCGCGGAGTCATTGGGAATGCAGTATGTGGCTAAACCGATGGTTCCGTTTCTCCGTCCTCAGGATCGCGACATGGCTGAAATTCTGAGAATCCTCGCAGACGGCTCTCAACATCCAGTGTTTGTTCATTGTAGGCACGGCCAGGATCGCACGGGACTCGTGATCGGACTCTATCGGGTTTTCGTCGAAAACTGGAGCCCGGCAGCCGCGTATGACGAAATGCTTCGATATAATTTTCATCCCGAACTTTCGGCGCTGCAAAGCTATTTTGAGGAAAAGACTGACTGGTCACCCAAAGGAGAACTGATTTATGAGCTGGTCACTTTATAATATGCGCGTGCTCTTTTTGGGTGTTGTTCTTCTTGTCGCCACATCGTTGGCTTCAAAAATGACTTTCGCGAAAGACGTGCGTTTCATGACTATTGTCGGGCAGGACCGCGCCGATACTGTCGAACTTGAAGAAACCGCTGTCCTGATCCGTGAAGATGCAAAGGGTGGCTTGGCGTCTATCAAGGTGGTCAGTGAAGCCAATACGGTAAACGAAACTTACACGCTCCAGCAGCTTCGATCGATGAGGGGATCTCCGATTAAGTACAAATATCGAAGTTGGCTCATCAACATGGACGTGAACGTCCTGACGATTGATGGTCAGAATCTCACTTCGCAAGGCGGCACGCTTGTTTTGAGGTATTTTCACAACGTTACGAAACCCAGAAACGGATCAGGCGTTCTCGAGCTCGAAATCGAGCGGCACGGAAGGCAGTGGTTCGCCTCGGTAAACGATCAAGCCGGACGACGGCCTATTCAAACACTCCACCTTGTCCTGAATACGATGATGTCCGGCGTGCCCATTGGAGTCGGCGGGGTGATCGCGGAGTAAGTCACTCACGCGGCCAGGGCTGAGTAATTATTTATAAATTCAAGAAGTTGTTGATGTTTGACGCAAACGCTTCGGTCCGGTAAACTAAAGTAAATTGCTATCTGGAAGAAGGACGTTTGTGAGGCGAATCTTCGAGAACAAAACAATTATCATTGTTGATGCCGATCTCGATCTTCGCGAGATGTTGGCTTTTGAATTTCGATCCCGCGGAGCGATTACCCGCGAATTTGGCAATGTCCAGTTGGCGATCGAAGCCGGGCTAAATAGCGTGAATGGAATAATTACCGAAGTTTACACCCCCAGGGGTTCTGGGATTGACCTCCTGGTTCAGGCTAGAAAATTCAGCCAGACGGTGCCGGTGATACTGACAAATGGTTTTTCGGATATCAGTGATGCCGAAGCGTTTCGTTTGGGAGCTTCAGCGGTTTTTTTGAAACCTTTCGACCTGAAGGTCTTGGCTCGAGCGCTGGCGGGAATGCTTGACCCGAAATCCGGCCAAAGTGCTCGCCGTGCAGCACGATATCCGACGGACATTCCAACCGAGCTGCGCCTGATGAGAACGGCGCGAAAGGTTGCGGGGCGGATTTTTAACATCAGCCGGACAGGCGCTTTTGTTCACCTGGCAAACGAAGTGCCCGAGCAAGGTGAAATCGTCAATTTTGCTTTTCGATTCGAGAAGGGACCCGCAATTCAGGTCCGAGGAAAAGCGGTCGTTCGTTGGACGAGGGCTGATTCAGGGCAGGATCTTCCAACAGGTTGCGGAATCGAATTCCAGGACTTGACCGAAAACGCTCAAGCCGAGATGGCTCGAATACTCGAATCCTTGAATGCTGATCACGACAAATGGGTCAGCCAGTTCAGGCCGTAGGAGCTTGGGCGGTCCGAAGGTTTTCAGAACCAGACCCAAAGAAATTGCGTCTGATAAGAAATATTATGTCAACCAGACGAGATCCTGTCGGTCTTGCATAATTGCACGCTTTCTTCGACTCAGTTCGTCTTCCTCACGCGGTTTGCTACTCTACTGCTATGCACCCAGCGATTCTCTCGGTGATCATCCAACTCTCATTCGCATGGGCGGCATCCCCATTGCCTTCGCACACAGCAGTTCCTGACTTGACTAGCCCTGTTGTCGCCGCAAGCCCCAGACCGGCGCCGCAAACGACGAGGCGGCCGCTCCAGGAGGCCCTTGCTGAATCGTATGCTTGTCTCATGGCCCAGGCCGATGGAACTCCGGTCGATTCGCGGCTCCTACGGTTCTCGACCGTCATTAAGAAATTTGGAGACCTGCGAAAAGACCTCTGTGAGCCCCTGACAATGGATCGTGTCTGCAAGAAAGCCGCGGCCGAATGCCGGTTATTGGGAAATGAAACCTGTTGGGCGTTAAATCAGCGCGCGCAAAGCGCACGGATGGAGTCAGTTTCACATCGCAAACTCGTACTGGAGAATACGTTCAGTTTTTTTGATTCGACTCAAAAGAACTCCGATTTTCTGAAAACCTGCTGCGGACACAACCCTGACTGCCAATCGAAGATTCTGAAGCTCGAGCTGGTCTTTGTACAGGGGCTTCCGAAGGACCAGCAGTACGCCTATTACTTCACCACTACCGACGGCAATGGCGAATTCACAAAACATCGGATTGAACTGTCCGAGGCCATTCTTTTGAACTCCTTAAGCGCCGCCAACATCGAACGGGTTTTATTGCATGAGCTTGGGCATGCTTGCGATATCTCGCGCCATGCCGGGCACAAATACATGACGAAAAAATTCAAAGGCTGCGCTTCTGACGAAGAATTTCGTAATCTTGAAACTTACTTTTCAAAAGAAGTCGCCAAGTGCATCCGTGATGATCTCGCTCGACCGATGGCGGCGTTCGAAAAGGCCTCTGGCCAGCGAGTCTGTCTGGCTGATTGGCTTCACGAAGCTTTCGCCGAAGCTTTCCAGTATCAGAATGCAAAAGATATTCAGAGTTTCAGCTGGGATTGTTCGGCTACGCCGCCCGATCTGATGCATCCCCCACCCGCTGTTCCTATGAATTGTATGTTGAAGCACGATCCGAAATTACGACGAAATTTATGTGGAGAACCAGGGGCTAAATAAAAATTTTCCTCTCTTCTAGGGGACCTGTCGGCAATGAATCGTGAAAAGAAGGTCCCGGTAGGCTCCCACTAAATAGCTGGACCACCCCAAAGGATCGTCGGTCGTCTGATAAAGCGCCCGGCCATCGGTATAATCGCCTGAGACCCCATCATGGGCATGCCACTGAATGAAATTCGCATCAGTCTTATTGCTCGCGCCCCAGGCACCCGTCAGCCTGAGCCAATAAGTCTTGTTGAAGTCTAAGGTGACGTAACCAGTAAAATTGAAACGATAAGCACCTGGAGTGCTGATGTTGGCGGGTCTCAGATTTCCCGAGGCTGCTCCGGTCGCGGAGGTCACAACCGTACCGTTCGGTTTTCCCGGTTCGTCGCCCTCAATAGTCAGGGTGACAGGAACGTCATCAGGGACAGTGCCTGATTTCGAAAGGACCAAAGAAACACCGCTTACGTCGGCGCTCGCAGGCAGCTTGAAAGATTGCGCGAGGGAACTTCCTTTGTAGTCCGTAAAAACGATTGGCATTTCCGATTTCGTCGTCTCGGTCGTAAAAGTCAAGGCGACGCACTCATTTGAGGTCTCGGCTTGACTGCCGCACCCAGAAATTATGACTCCAAAAATAACGAGATAATGCGGTATGCGAGACCCAAGGCCTCTGACATCGGACGGCATATTGCAAGTCATTCTCGAACAATAAACCAAAGGCTCCGATTTTGACTATTTATTTTGGGTGGGTGCTTTACAAAATGGCCGATTGCGTTGACGATGTGCCGAAAGAGACGGCTGTGATGGAGCCGTGGGTGTTAAAACCCGAAGGGGGATTATGAAGTCAGGGACAAAGGCGCAGGCGGTCCGCGCCGCGTTCGTCGCATCAGTGGTGTTATCGGTTTTTGCGTTCGGCCTGAGCCATGGGGCCCGTGCGGAATTCACGCCCGTATCTTCTGATTCGGTTGATCCGGTGCTTCTCGGGAAATTTCGAAATACAAATTACTACGTCGTCATGGAACTCGATTATCTTCACCATCCTCTGGATACCTTTGTGCGGGACATGCGCGGGCAAACCCTTGCGATCGTCAGCACGCCATTCAAACAGGCCATGGACATTGAAGGAACGGGCAAACTGATAGCGGGCGACGTCCTCAATTATGCGGGCCGTGTGAATAAGGAAATCCGGTATAAAATAACGAAGAATGAGTTCGGCGACGGCGTCGGAACTTGCGCACTCGTTCCCTTTCACACCATTGCGGTCGACCCGAAGACGATTCCACTCGGCTCCGTGGTCCAGATCGCTGAAACCATCGGAATGGTTCTCCCGGACGGATCGATTCATGACGGGATTTGGAGAGCGGAAGACGTCGGCGGTGCGATTAAAGGCGATCGAATCGATCTTTTCATCGGCGCCCGTACTAACGCGAAAACGCTGGTCCGCGCGGGAATCACGCATCTGAAGCCGCTGACCATTCGGCTGCTTGAGACCCCCACTGAATCCTGCGTGAGCCGAGCACCGGAGATCTGACCGGGCATGCCAGAAGCGCTGATCAGGCGTGCCCTTCCCGAAGACTGGTCAAAAATCCGTGAGATCTGTTGTAAGACCGCGCAGGCAGGAGCCGAGATCGCGCGTGAACGCTGGCCGTTTTTTGCCGAACTCTGGGTCGGCCCCTATCAGAGACTTTTGCCTGAGTGGTGCTATGTCGCCGAATCCCCGGACGGCGAAGTCGTTGCTTACCTGACGGGTTGCCCGGAGTCGCGAAAATTCGCGGCTGCGAGAGCGATCTTTCACAGCATCCCGCTCTTCGTAAAAATCCTCACCCGGCGATATGACTGGAACGGCGATGTTAGCCGCTTCGTCCGCCGCACTTTGCGACTCGCACGGGATCCTGAACGATCCTTTTCAAGACGAGCACGCCGGCTTGTCCAAGGAAACTATCCTGCTCACCTGCACGTGAACGCCGAAGCTTCTTACCGAGGGGCGGGCATCGGTCAAAAACTCGTCGAACGCTTTATCATCGATCTGAAGGAACGAGGTTTTTCATCCGGCACTCACATCATTTGCGGCTCCGGACCCGTGAAATTCTATCAAAGAACGGGCTTCGAAACCCTCGAGCGGCTCGAGTTTCTGCCCGGCGTTCCCATTTACCTCATGGGTCGCCGGGCGTAGAAAAAGCGATCTTACGTTGGGAAAGCTCTCTAAGCAGCGCGATCATGCCGATCGATCGAACTCGTTCCTGTAACCGAGCGGGTCCTTCTGCGTCCAAAAAACGCATGATAGAGGAACAAAACGACAATGGCACCGATCGTCGCTGAAATAAAACCTGCTCCCTCGCCCGGCTGATACCAACCGAGCGCCTGCCCTAGCCAGCCGGCAAGAACAGCGCCGACGATCCCGAGAAGCGTGGTCCCGAGAAGACCGAGGGCATCACGTCCGGGCATAATCGCACGGGCGATCAAGCCAACGACAAATCCGAAAAGGATCCATCCCAAAATACTCATAAATAGTCTCCTATCGAGCGGAGGCGGTGCAATGGACGGGCCGATTTGAACTTTCAAAATAGCCGGCAGCGCCGGCTCAGAAACTGTGTTGTGAGTTGTTCGGCTGTTTGAGTAAGAGCGGCGAGGGTTCTTCCTGAAAATGCTTCGAGTCTCTTTCGTGAGTTTTCGCACGCGACTTGATTTAAATCGTCATACTCATCCAGAAGGGCGATCGGGTATGGAGCGTTGCCGGTCGAAGAAAACAGTTTAGGAGTGCTGGCCGATAGACTGGGAAATAGTGCTGTTTCCTTGCCGAGCCTGCGTGTAAGTTCGTGATGCCACTTACCGACACGATAGAAGTCACGGCGGATTTTCTGTTTTTCGATCACGCGTTGCTGTCCATTGGCTTTGTTGGCGAGGTATGTCCAGCAACGCTGTTGTGAACTGCCCAGAACGGAGGCGAGCTCCATGCTGACACTGCATTCTGCCGCCACAGCTTCGATTTCCCCCCCCTCACCTTCAATGGCCGCCCAGACGTAGCGTCCCGGGGTCAGGCCAGGATCGTAAGGGTCCCAAGCCGGACGTGCTGTCGCGTGGATCAGTTCGTGAGCGAGATCCAGAATCGTATCATTCAACGACTGTCCGGGCCGCAGATAAACGATCACCTCACGTCGGCGACTTTCCTGTCCTGTTTTTGGATCAAGCTGCCGGGTCAGAACTGCATCGGTCCTCGATGTTTCGCCCCAGCGGAGAAACTCGATGAGTTTTTCCGCCAGCTCCGGGCTATCCGTTTTTAGAGGCGGGGAACTCGGAGCACTGAAGTTCCATGCTTGTTGAGCCCGCTTCAGTAACGCTCTTCCGGACGGAACCGTTTGCAGGTACCCGATGGCTTTTCGGAGCACAGTTTTATCGGCTGAGTCTGGCCGATCACCCGAGGCAATCTGGGGCAACGAGTAGAGCGGAAGCAGAATCAGAATGAAGGCGAGCAGGAGCCGAGCCATAACTTTTTATCGGTTTTTGGCTCAAATAGTTTACCTAAATACTTTGGTCGGTCACCTGTCTAAACCTTCGACATATTTCGTCATAAAGGGCGAAACTGGAGCAAGAGACGCTCGGCACAACATGTTGTAATAATGTGCAATTTTAATGTGCTATCACGCTTCGAGCGGGCACAGCGCTTGCTTAGAACGGCCGCGAGCAGACGTCCCCCAGGCTTGTTTCGGGGGATTAAGTGGAAGTGGAAAAGGCGGTTATTATGCGTCGCTCCTTCGGCCCGTGGGCCCCGTGGTTTGTTACATTTTCAGTCTCGTCTATCATGTTCAGCCTGAGCAGCTTGACCGTGTATGCGTATGTTGCACCTTTCATCAAGAACTGGGGTTTGAGCAACGCACAACGCAAGTCACACATCAGTGCCGTCGATGCTTGGAAGATCGAAGAAGGTAGCCGGGATGTGATCGTCGCGGTCATCGACACGGGGATTGATCCGACGCATAAAGCGCTCGTCAGGAATTTGTGGCGCCAACCGAACTCCAAAAATTCAAACGTGTTTGGCTGGAACTTTGTCACGGATCACCCGAACCCCGTCGATGACCATGGTCACGGGACTCATGTCGCCGGCATCATCGGCGCGGTCGGCGATCCTGAATCCGGTGTCAGCGGAGTGGCTCACAATGTCTCAATCATGGCCGTCAAATATTATTGGGAAGCCAATTCCGGGAAAGTGAATCTCGCCAATACGGTGAAAGCGATCAATTACGCGGTTGATCATGGCGCGAAGATCATTAATTACAGCGGCGGCGGCCCGGAGTTTTCAGAAGACGAGTATCTCGCGATCAAACGCGCCGAAGCACACGGCGTGCTCGTTGTCGCGGCGGCCGGAAATGAACATCAGAATTCCGACGTTCCGGAGAATTATTACTACCCAGCCGCTTACCAGCTCAGCAACATCATTTCGGTCGCGGCAACTGACATGAACAATATGCTCCTCGCCTCCTCGAACTGGGGAAGCAAGGTCGACGTGGCCGCACCGGGCGAGAACATCTATAGCACTTTGCCGCAGAACCGTTATGGGATGATGACCGGCACCTCGCAGGCAACGGCTTTCGTGAGCGGCGTCGCCGCGCTCCTTCTTTCAAAGGATCCGAAGCTGAAGCCGTTTCAAATCCGGGAGATCATCAAAAAGTCTGTCGACCGGTTCGCGCATTTGCAGAACAAAACCGCTACCGGCGGCCGCGTGAATGCCTACTCAGCACTTCTCGCCCTCAAAGATCGCGGAAGGCTTGTCACGAATCCCGGGAAGTCGGACTTGGTGGCGCGAAGGCCGGTTTCTTTGCTGAGGTCCTTGATTGAATCGCCGGGTTTCGCCCAGTAAGACCGGGTAGGTTTGGCTTTGTGCGAATCTGCGTGAGAGCTACTGACACGACGCCGCTTCCAGTCTAAGATACCAGCATGAAAGGGCATCCTCTTCAACTCCGGCCCGACCGGCTCATCTTGTTGTCCTCGATTCTGATCGTGTTGGCTTTTCCACCTTGGGATCTGAGTTTCCTGATCTGGATCGCGCTGATCCCCTGGTTCATGGTTTTGAATCGGGCAAATTCGTACCGGAACGCCTTTATTCAGGGTCTATGGCTGAGCTTCTTCATGACCTTGGGCGGGTTCTATTGGGTCGCGTCGGTTCTGCATGAATTCGGCAACGTTCCCCTTCCCCTCAGTGTTCTCGGGCTTCTCCTGTTCGGACTTGTGTGCCAGCCGCAGTTCCTGATCACCTCTCCCTTATTCGTGTTTTTCAAGAGAACAGAGGGGAGCTGGATTCACACCGCTTTTCGCGGGGCTCTGTTTGCGCTGTTTCTCGGGCTCGTCTACGTGGCCTGTGACTGGGTTATTCCCAAGCTCTTCGTCGACACGCTCGGGCACTCTCTTTACCGCGCTCGAAATCTTCGGCAGATCGCTGATTTTGGCGGAGCGCACCTCCTGACCTTTTTGGTGTTCCTCTGTAATTTTTCGCTTTGGAAACTCTTAACGGGCGCCCAACACTCTTGGAAAGGCGCTCTGCGAACAGAGGGTTCGGCGGTTGTGTTGACCGCCGCGCTTTGTCTGGCGAGCTGGTATTACGGACATGAACGCAACAAAGCACTCAGTGTGGCCCTTGCAAATCCCACGGGTCACCTTCAGGTCGCGGTTATCCAGGGGAATATCGGCGATTTTGACAAAATTGCCGCCGAACGGGGAATACGAGGGGCAGGCGAGAAAGTCATGAGCACTTTCTTCGATTTGTCGGAGGAAGCGCTCAATCTGACGCCAAAACCGGATGTGCTGATCTGGCCTGAAACGGCCTATCCCTCCACTTTTCGAACGCCGCAGACGACCGAGGAGTTCGCGCGCGACCGTCAGGTCGAGTCCTTTGTGCGGAAGCGTGGCATACCTCTCCTTTTTGGTGGGTACGACCATTCATTCAACAAGGACTACAATTCGTTTTTCTTTCTGACTCCACTCCCTCAGACCGGAGCCGGCACGCTCGCTTCCTTGGAACAGCACGAGCTCGACCTCCAGATCTATCACAAGAACATTCTGCTTCTTTTCGGAGAATATATTCCCGGCGCGGAACGGATCCGGTTTCTCCGCGATCTTTTCCCGCAGGTCGGAAATTTTGGTCGTGGAGAAGGACCGATCACCCTCAAGATACGTTCCCGTAATTCAAAACTCCAGACGGTGCTCGCGGGTCCCGTTATTTGCTACGAGGCGCTCTTTCCGAACTACGTGATCGAAGCCGCCCGGCGCGGGAGTCAGATGATCCTGAATATCACGAACGACTCCTGGTTCGGACCTTTCGGAGAACCGCAGCTTCACCTTGCCCTTGTCACCTTCAGGAGTATCGAAACGAGGCTTCCGCAACTCCGGGCAACGAATACGGGGATTTCAGCGCTCATCCTCCCTAATGGCGAAATCGCGCAACGCACATCGATCGGGCAGCCTGAAGTCATGAATGCCCGCGTGCCGATTATTTCGCCCGTCCCTACTGTGCTCAAAAAATGGGGTGATTGGTTCGGCTCGTTTGCGTTCTTTTGCGGGATCATCGGAACAGCCGGTTTAGGACTATCGGCCCGCTCCCGTGCGGCGTCGCAAAGTCAGAGATCAGCCGGTTCCGGCAAATCGCGACGTTTTAGCCACAAAAGATCCTGAACCTTTAACTCATGGTTTGCCAGTCGGGCGCACACAAAAAGGTAATCGCTGAGACGATTGGCATATTCGAGAACTTCCGGGCGCAACGGCGGCTCACCAGGCACGTGATGAAGGGCGACGAGTTCACGTTCCGCTCGTCGGGCGACCGTTCGCGCGAGGTGAAAAAGAGCGGCTATCCGGGTCCCTCCGGGAATGATGAAGTCGGAAATGGTCGAGAGCCACTGCTCCATCCTGTCGATCTCGCTTTCAAGCCGGAGAATAAATTTTCGCTCGATTCTCTCCAGCAGCTGTTCGCGTCCTCCATTCGAAGTCGCGAGTTCCGCTCCCAAGACCAAAAGTTCTCCTTGTATTCGAATTAACCGTTCCCGAAGATCGCGCAGCCGTTCCGTTGCAAGATAGCCCTCTTCTGCAAGGGCGAGTCCCAGAACCGCGTTTAGTTCGTCGAAATCGCCGTAAGCACGGACTCGCGGACTGTCTTTGGCCACTCTGAAGCCGCCAATCAGGCCGGTCTCGCCCTGATCACCTTTTCGCGTATAGATCTTCAAACTCAATCCCCCGAAGGCGGCTGGCGCCCGTTTTTTTGAAACGATAATCAAAGTTTGCTTGACGCTCAAGCCTTCGGTAGATAAAACAGGCACCTCATAGTGAGCGCGGGCTTAGCTCAGTTGGCTAGAGCGCCACGTTGCCAACGTGGAGGTCGAGGGTTCGAACCCCTTAGCCCGCTCCAATTTTCTGCCCCCTATCTCCTGTAAAAACATTGGTCAGTTTTGGACTTTGAACCTAAATCCGCAGATCTGGGCCCGTTCATGCCCCGGGTATTTACAAGCACACTGTGTCTGATTATACTTAATACTTGACAGCCCTGGTCTACTTTTAGTTCCAAGGAGGCCGGTTATTTTGTTAAAATTCACCCCGTTTTCCACTCATGTTCAGATCTCGGTCCTGATTGCCATCCTCGTCACTATGACAGGCTGCAGGCAAACGACAGGCCGCCCATCCACACAGCCGTCGTACACTCCAGGCGGCAGCGTTGATCCGGGTTCGTCCTGGGTGCCCACAGGGCCCGCTTCTTATGTGAATGTGAACGGAAGCAATACCTCCGGAGACGGTTCCCAGGAAAAGCCATGGGCTACGCTCTCGCATGCCTGCTCGCGCGTGACCTCGGCCGGAGAAGCGATCATCGTCGGCGCAGGGACATATCACGATTCCAATCAGTGCGTCCTTGCTCCAGGGGTCAGTATTAAAGGCGCCGGTCGCGCCCAAACCACGATCATCAGCAGCCTGAACGCACCCTATGTTCAGGCAGTGTCGAATCCCGTGGTCGACGGCAATCAGTTCGTGAGTGATTTCAGGCTGGACGGCAACAATAAGGCTCTCTTGAACGGCATCAATGTCACGGGGCGCAATCACTTCACGATCAAAAACATCGACTTCATCCGCATTAAATACAAAGCGATCAGTCTTCAAGGCACGGAGTGGTGGACCCATGCCGAACAGGACTACCCCGCTGTTCCCCCTCCGGCCTATGCCAGGGGAATTCTGGTCAAAGACGTCACGATCACCGGTTGCTCGAGCAATCAGTTCCAGGCAGCCGTTTGGGTGCAATCTCTCGAGGATGCGATTTTCGACAATATCGTGGTCGATGAATCAGCAGCCACGGGCGGACAAGGAAACCCGATGAAAAGCTGGCCGGGATGGCTAAAACATTGCACGATCAAGAACTCCATCTTTACCGTGAATCAGAACAATTTGGGCGTCAATCCCGAACCGATCACGCTTGAACTCTGGAATATTGAACAAGACACCGAAATCTATAACAACACATTCAATGACGGATACATTTCCCTCGTTTCCGGCCGAAAAAACGGCGGCACGAACGCACTCAGCTTTCATGATAATCGTCTGAACAACTCGGCTCCTCTCGGTGTCGCTCATGAACTCGCGGTCAGCTACACCGATTTTTACAACAATTCCATTCACACCCAGTCTCTCGGAATCTGGGCCGCCACCCACATGTACAATTTCGACGGGATAACGGATATCCGGGTCCACCATAACGTGATCCGAAGCACGAAGGGCAGCAACATCCAGATTCAGAACGGCCCGGGTGCCGTCGCGTTCAACAATATCTCGGTTTACAATAACGTTTTGGACTCGACCGATGGCACGTGGCCGAATGCGGGTGTGCTCGTTTCGCCGAACCTCAATACGAATTTCTCGAATATTTCGATTCAGAACAATATTTTCACGAACCTCGGTGTTGGTGTTTACTTTTACGGGGGAAACTCCTGGCGAGTGCAGCGACCGGTCGTCAAATACAATGACTTCTGGAATGTCAGTAAACAGGTTCAGAACGATGGCGTGACGAGTCCGACAATATCGAACAATTATTCCGTCGATCCCCTTTTCATGAAAACAGGCGCCCGGCCGAACCCCTACTATCTTCTGCAAACATCAAGTCCGCTGATCAATATGGGAGCCAACGTCGGCTTGCCGTATCTCGGGACAGCTCCCGATATCGGCGCCTACGAGATGAGATAAGCTTTTCTATTTAAATCGCGATTCGGCGAAGGCGGCGGCGAAGTCGTCGGGCAGGTCGCCGTCATAGAGATTCGTCAGGATATTCTCGCGATCCGTCCGGGGGAGATCCACATCGCTCGCAATAAATTGCCCCCAGAAATTTCTGTAATACCCGAAAACCGATTCTTCGAACGTCTGCTCGTAAATCGCGGCGATATTCTGATTGCGCCTCAGGCGATCACGACCGGCGGGCGTTCTTGCCGCCATCATGCGCCGAAGGTTCACATAGTTTTGAACCGTAATCGTGATGAAAGCCGCGTAAGCTTCTTCATGAAAGCCAAATGGATGAGATGAGTAGAGTTGAACGGCACTTTTATACCATTCCCGGTAAAAGCCCTCCTCAGTGCGTTTGGCGACGGTTGCAAAGTAACAGTGAAAAAGCTCGTGAGCGACCGTCGCGACCTCGTCGTCCGAGAGTTCAGCGAACTTTTTCATAGCTCCGGTTCGTCGGTCCTGCATTTCAAGGCCGAAGGTAATCCGGTTCGTAAGGCGGTTGTAGACGGCGATTGCATTCTCAGGAAGCGCGGCAAAACCGATTCCACTGAGATTTTGTAATGCTTGTTTCAAATACCGAACGGGGGCGCGAAGTTCGGTCATCCCCTGAACGAAGTCAGAGCTGACACTGGTCGAGTCAGCCCAGCTACTGGGAAGGGTCAAAGAAGCCACTCCTCCGGCCAGAATGATTGCCACAATTGCGCGGCCGAACTGACGAGCAGCTGATTGAGTCCGTCCCATTCCTGGCCCCCTTTCGGTACCACTCATCCCATAAATGGCTATGCGTGTCAAAAACGAATAAAGATTGATCTGTTCGGGCCATTTGTGCTTTCTTCTACAGGGGTTGCACGGCCGCAACGCCACACAGAGAATGCGAGTACATTTCTAATGAGCCCTGTCACAACAAGCCGTTCAGAACTTCTGCGAAGGCATCTCAGTCAACGCATTCTCGTCCTTGATGGCGCGATGGGAACAGCGATCCAGAAATTCAACCTGACAGCCGAAGATTTCGGAGGTTCTGATCACGAAGGATGCAATGAGAATCTCGTACTCACCCGGCCCGAGGTCATCCGCCGGATTCACGAGAGCTATCTCGAGGCAGGGTGCGACATTATCGAAACAAATACTTTTGGAGCCACCCCGCTCGTTCTCGATGACTACAACTTAGGGTCCCGGTCCCACGAGATCAACGTCACGGCCGCTAAACTGGCACGCGATGCCGCGGAAAAGTATTCGACTTCCGCCCATCCGCGTTTTGTCGCAGGCTCGATCGGGCCCACGACAAAAGCAATTTCCGTCACGGGTGGGATTTCTTTCGACGAACTTCAGGAAAATTTTCACCAACAGGCGAGAGCTCTTGTCGACGGCGGTGTGGATTACCTGCTGCTGGAAACCTGCCAGGACACGAGAAATGTCAAAGCGGCCCTCCTCGCGATTGATCGCCTGTTCAGTGAAATGGGTCGGGAAATCCCGATCGCGGTTTCGGGAACGATCGAGGCCTCGGGAACGATGCTCGCGGGACAATCCATTGAGGCTTTCCTTGCCTCCCTCTCTCATCTCGAGCTTCTCTATATCGGGATTAATTGCGCGACCGGCCCCGAACTGATGGCCGATCATATCCGCCCCTTGGCTCGACTTTCGAGATTGCCCGTCGCCTGCGTTCCAAACGCGGGATTGCCTGACGAGCATGGCGATTATCTCGAGACCCCCGAAATGGTCTCGAATGTCCTGAAACGCTTCCTGACGAACCGGTGGATCAATGTGCTCGGTGGTTGCTGCGGAACACAACCGAGCCACATCGAAGCCCTCACCCGTCTCGCGCGTGACCATGCGCCGCGAACCGAGTTCGCTACTCCCCGATCTTTTCTTTCGGGCGTCGACTATCTCGAAGTTACGGACGAGGTACGCCCGGTCATTGTCGGAGAACGGACAAACGTGATCGGGAGCAGGAAATTCAAGAACCTCATTTGCGAAGAAAAATTTGATGAAGCATCTGAGATTGCGCGAGTTCAGGTAAAGAACGGCGCCCAGGTGATTGATGTTTGTCTTGCGAATCCCGATCGGGACGAGCTTAAGGATATGCGAACTTTCATGGAGCACGCTTCAAAAAAGGTTCGAGTTCCTTTTATGATTGATACGACCTCACCGGAGGTCCTGGCTGCGGCTCTGACCTATTGCCAGGGAAAAACCATCATCAACTCCGTCAACCTCGAGGACGGGGAGGCCCGCTTCCGTAAGATTGTTCCCCTCGCCCGCAGGTTCGGCGCCGCCCTTGTCGTCGGCACGATCGACGATCACCCAGCGCAAGGAATGGGCATTTCGCGGGAACGTAAGCTCGCGATCGCTGAACGGTCTTACGAGCTCCTGACCGGAACCTACGGAATGCCCCCCGAAGACCTCTACTTCGATCCTCTCGTCTTTCCGTGCGCAACCGGAGACTCTCAATATGTCGGTTCGGCAATCGAGACGATTGAAGGTGTTCGCCTGATCAAGTCCCGGTTCCCGAGATCAAAGACGATTCTCGGGATTTCAAACGTAAGCTTCGGCCTTCCTGCGGCCGGGCGCGAGATTCTGAATTCCGTTTTTCTCTATCATGCAGTTCGTGCGGGACTTGACTTGGCGATCGTGAATTCGGAAAAGCTGGAACGTTATGCGATGATCCCCGAAAGGGACCGCGAACTCGCCGAAGATCTTCTGTACAACCGCGGAACAGACCCGGTTTCAGCTTTCGCCACGCACTTTCGTGACCGCAAACCGGCGGAACGCACGGAGAAGCAAAAACTTCCGCTGCTCGAACGACTCGCACGGTCGATCATTGAAGGTTCCAAGGAAGGACTGGAAGCGGACATCAAAGAAGCCGTTCAACAACTCCGCCCTCTCGAAATCATCAACGGCCCGCTCATGAAAGGCATGGACGAGGTCGGCCGCCTGTTTAAGGCGAACCAGCTCATCGTCGCCGAGGTTCTCCAATCCGCTGAAGCGATGAAAACGGCCGTTTCCCATCTCGAACCTTACATGCAGAAATCCGAGACGAGTTCGCGGGGAAAAGTCCTCCTCGCGACCGTCAAAGGCGACGTTCACGACATCGGAAAAAACCTGGTGGAAATTATCCTGGCCAATAACGGCTTTGAAGTCGTGAACCTCGGGATCAAAGTCCCGACCGAGGATCTGATTCAGGCTGCACGTGAACACCAGCCCGACATCATCGGCCTGTCGGGGCTTCTCGTCAAATCAGCCCAGCAAATGGTAGCGACGGCCGAAGACTTCTCGAGGGCGGGCGTGACAACTCCGGTCCTCGTCGGCGGCGCCGCACTGTCCTCCAGTTTCGTCGATAAGCACATTGCCAAAGCCTACGGCCAAGGAACGGTCGCTTATGCGTCCGATGCCATGGCCGGTTTGGAACTCGCCAAAAGGATCGTCAACCCTCAACACTTTGAAAAGCTCAAGACGGAACTCGCTTCACGGCGAGAACACTCCACGAGTATCCCGAGTCAGGACCGCCCGGACAGCGCGAAAGCATCCCCGGAAGTCCGATCGGCCAAAATCGAACTTCTTCGTGAGTTACCCTCCCCTCCCGACTTTAGGCGCCACGTACTTCGAAACACCCCGCTCGAACAAATCTGGCGATTCGTCAATCCGCTCATGCTTTACGGACGTCATCTCGGAATCAAAGGCAGCACGGTGCGCCTGCTCGAAGCCGCTCATCTGCCCGAAGTAGCCTCCTCCGATCCAAAGGCTCTCTCCATCTGGAACACCGTCGAAGAAGTCAAAGCCGAGTACTCCGAAGGCAGCGGCGAAATTTTTCAGCCTTCGGCGATCTTTCAATTCTTCCGGGCTTCGAACAGTTCAAACCAGCTTCGGTTATATTCCGACGATCGGCTCCGAGCCGCCTTCGACTTCCCTCGTCAGGCGATGCCGGACGGCCTTTGCCTGGCCGATTACGTCGCCCCGGAACCAGCGCCACACGGCGAAAGGGATTCCGTCGCGCTCTTCATTGTCAGCGTCGGGAAAGGGATACGCCAGGTTTCCGAATCACTCAAAATGCGGGGGGATTATCTGAAGTCGCACATCATCCAAGCGCTGGCCCTTGAGTCGGCCGAAGCTTACGCCGAGTTGCTTCACAGTCAAATTCGCAAGATGTGGGGATTCCCTGACCCGCCGGAACTCACGATGCTCGAACGCTTTCAGGCGCGCTATCGCGGAAAACGCTACTCGTTCGGATACCCCGCCTGTCCCCGCCTGGACGACCAGAAGATCCTGTTCGAGGTTCTTAACCCCTCCGAAATCGGGATCGAACTCACCGAAACCATGATGATGGACCCGGAGGCAAGCGTCTCCGCGATTGCCTTTCATCATCCCGCCGCGACGTATTTTTCCGTAGGTCATAAGGGAGGCGTTGACGATGATAACCGTTAATCCCGTGCATGCGACAACCGGTATCGGGAGTCTTCCGCACCACAATATTGATTCAGCCCTCGATTTTTCGTTCAGGGCGGGGATTCCATTTCTTCCTCAGATTCCGATCCGCAACCCATGGGAGTTCATGATCGCACAAGCGCTCGAGGGACTGCCGGGGTTGGAGGTCGAGAAAGACGGCGCCGTGTTTCTGAAGCTGGACGTATGGAAGAGCCGCTCACAGGAACTCGATCGCAAACTCAATGAGGCTTTCTCGCGCAGCACACAGGAAAAGGAAGCCTTCATCGGTTTCGAACCGTCGCCCGCCATTTCGAGCAGCTGGCAACCCTTCCTGTGGGAACTCGAGGAACGCGGCACCTCGCTCGCCAAGATCCAGATTGCGGGACCGATGACCGCGCAATGGGCGCTGAGGGCAAAAGGTGGAGCCTCCCTCGACCAGTACCCCGAAGTCACGTCTCAGATCTTTCGGGTCATCATGGCCCGAGCCGTGGCGATGACCCGCCGTTTGAAGACGGCCGGAATTCAGCCCCTCATTTTTTTGGACGAACCGGGGCTCTACGGCTTGTCGCTCACGAATACCCGCCACCTGATGGGACTTCAGGAATTGAAGCTTTTGGTGCAAACCCTTTCGAAAGAGGGCGCTACCATCGGCCTGCATTGCTGCAGTAATACAATCTGGAGCAAGATTCTCGAACTCGGCCTGGATTATCTCTCGATTGACGCTGATCTCTCGCTTACCGGTCTGATCGGTGATGAGCGCGGCGCGCGAGTCGCGGAATTCGTGAAGCACGGGGGGCGCCTTTCACTGGGGATCATAAGAACGGGCTCGGCCGACCGTTCAGTCATGCTGCGAACGCTTCGTCCCGCGGTGCTTTTCGGAAATCTCATGGAGACCCTCGGCCGGGTTTGGAAAGAAGAAGCCGAACTCGTGAAAAAAGTTTTGAGCGAAGCGCTCTACACTCCCGCCTGCGGTTTGGCGCTCCACTCGACCGAAGAGGCGGAATGGATTCTCGAAACCTTGAACGCCTTCCACAAGGATTGTATTTCGAAACTATGACCTTCGCCCTCTTTCGCGAAATGCATTCGTTGACGCCACTCTCCGATTCGGTTCCCCTCGCGTCACTTGACGTTTCGCTTCTCATTCCTGCCCGTAATTCGGGTCATGCTCTCGAGAAAACCGTTCAAGAGGCCCATCGTTTTCTCAGCGTGCGTTATCCCGGCGCATTCGAGATCATTCTGATTCCGAATCCGGCGCTGAACCCGCCGCCGGGCGCGCCCAAGGATGAATCCACCGAGATTTCCGAATCACTTTCGGCGCGCTTCGCGCACGTCAAGACGGTTCGACATTACTCGCCGAGCGGAAAGGGCGCGGCATTACGCACCGGCTTTCTCGCATCTCGCGGCCAGTGGATCCTATTCACCGATGCGGATCTCCCCTATGACCTGGAGTTTTTCGACAGGGCCATGGAAAAATTGCGGAACGGCTATCATTTCGTAACGGGCAACCGGAGATTGGGTTCCAGTCATTTTAATGTGCCCGTCGATCTCCTTCGCCTCGCCTACGGACGGCATCGCTTGGGGCTTGCTTTCAATCAAGTCGTGCGCTGGCTTTTTCCGATCAAGGCGATCGACACTCAGGCGGGCATCAAGGCGATGTCGCGGGATCTCGCTGCAAAGGTATTTTCGTTGCAGCGTTGCCCGGGTTTCTTTTTCGATCTCGAGTTTTTCCTGACGGCGCGATGTCAGGGATTCAGGCACGTCGACCTTCCCGTCACACTTTATCTGAACAGCGAGAAGAGTACGGTTCGGGTCTTTCGCGAATCGATCCTCGCCGGCTTTTGGCTCGCAAGGATCTGGTGGCTGCATCGGCTTGGCTCCTACGGCCGGGCGCCGCGCAGACGCGGAGTGCTGGCCCGGTACCGCAATGCATCCTTCTCCACTCGCCTCTTCCTGAAAGCTCGTTGGCACCTCACGCCCTATCTCGATATGGCCGAGCATTTGCCTGTGTCAGGACCGGTGCTCGACCTGGGCTGCGGGCATGGTCTTCTTGCCATCGCAATCGCGCTCGATGCGCCTGACCGTGCCGTTTACGGGATCGACCATGATGTCGCCCGCGTGGAACTCGCCAAGAACGCCGCCTCCGATTTGCCTAATATCCGCTTCAACGTCGGGACGATGGACCAGATCCCGGCGGCTGGCCCTTATTCGGGCATCGCGATGATCGATGTTTATCACTACTTCAAGCCCGAGACTCAGGAGGAACTTGCCCGGAGGGCATTCGCGCAACTCCAGCCCGGCGGGACGCTTCTGGTTCGGGAAGTCGAACCGCAAGGCGGGTTCGCCTCCTCCTGGAACCAGTGGTACGAAAAGCTCGCGACCGCGAGCGGATTCACTCAGGCCGATAAAGCCCAACTTCATTTCCGCACGACTCGCGATTGGGAGGACCTTTTCAAAAAAGCCGGATTCACGGTGAAATCACGACGCTGTGGCAGTCGGCTATTTTCAGATGTTCTCTTCATATGCGATCGTCCTCGAATCGAGGGCATCGAGGCGTCACCATGAGAAGAACGATTCTGATCATGACCGCCCTGCTCGTTTTTGCCGTTCTCCCGATCTACACGGTTAAAGTAATACAAAAAACAGATTACACCGACTTCTCCGTCTACTATCGGGCAGCCAAGCGAATGCAAGCCGGCAACTGGAATGAAATTTACAGCCTGTCTGACGGGGCCTCTCCCCTACGGTACGCCCCTATCACCTTGCCGCTCATGCGGCCCCTCGCGGAGGTTCCTGAAACCCCCGCCCGGGTCCTTTGGTTTTACCTGCAGTACTGCTTCTTCGGCCTGGGGTTTTTCTTCCTTTTTCGGGCGCTCAAATTGGTCCGCCCGAGACGCCGCGCCAGCCAAATACCAGAACGCGCGTCCTCCGGGCTGGTCGCGACTTGCTTCGGCATCCTTTTCATTCTGAGATTCTGCCTCGATACGTTCACGATCGGCCAGGTTTCGAGCCTGATGTTCGTCGGCTTCACCCTGTCTCTCTACGCCTGGATGCGGGGAAAAGCGTCTCTCGCGGGAATAGGTGCTTTTATCCCGACCGTCTTCAAGGTCGGTCCTGGGGTTTTGTACGGCGTATTCGCCTCATCGCGACCGAAGGCTTTTCGTCGAGCCCTGTCCGGCAGTGCACTCCTGTTTCTCATCCTGAATGTCCTGACGCTCGCCTGGCTCGGTTCGGGCCCCCGGTTCAAAACACTCTGGAGCGACTGGGTGCGGATCGTCCTTGAAGACGGCAATTATTACGATGCCTCCCATTATGGAAGCCAATCCGTCAAAAGCGCGCTCCTCAGACTCGCCCGCCAAGGTTGGTTCAGCTCACAGTCGGTAACGGAGTTTTGGCTCCTCGCCGCGGCCGTGGGCTGTGCCGCGGTTGCGGCGTTCTGGATTTTGAGACGTCCGAGGTCCATCCGATCCCGCGGCCTTTTCTTTTCTTTGGGCATTTTCCTTTACCTTTGGTTCATGCCCGAAACCTTCAAATACGCGCTGACAACGCTTGCGATTCCGGCGACTCTTGTTTTCCTGACCCTACTCGACGGATCACGGATCAAGAGCAGGCTGCTTCACTCCGTGGTGCTCGGCTTCGGATTTCTCACGCTGTCGATTCCAGGTAAGGATATCGTCGGCGATCGAATCTTTTTCGCTCTTCAGTACGCTTCCATTCCACTCATGGCGACGCTGCTGCTCGGCACGTCGTGTTTGCTCCTCGCCTGGCAGGATTCGGCCCCTTCACGAGCGGCGCGCTGGTTCAAAGCACTTCTTTCGCCACGGGTTCTTGGGCCTTGGGGCGCGGATGGGGGCGGGTTTTCGGAACGGACAGAGAAATCGCCCTGTAAAGTATCTCTGCTGCTGCCGATTCCGTTCGGGCCGTACGGTTCATGCGATCTCGATGTTCAACGGGTCGAACGCATTATTGCTGACGCCACGCACTTCCTGGCGGCGGAATGGCCCGCTCGCTTTGAAATCATCGTGATCCCGTTCGGTGATCGCGTCAGCGAGTTCCAACCCGTTATCGCGCACGTTCGAAGTCTCGCGAAAAATCAATTTCGAATCAGAATGACCGATTCCTTCAGCGGTTACGGCCGTGCAGCCGCGCTTCGCGAAGGTTTTCTCGCGTCTCATGGAGAGATCATTCTGGTCAGCCATTTCGAACAACCCTGTGAGCTCTCTTTTTTCAAAAGAGCTGTTGCGGCAATCGAAACCGGCGCGACTGATCTGGTTCGGGCGAATCGCCGTCATCCCGAAACCCGGTTTAAAGTCCCGGTCTCGGTTCTTTCACTCGTTTACCGGCGGCATCGGCTTGGCTTGCGGTTCAATCGCCTGATTCGCGCGATTCTCCCGGTCCAAACGACTGACACCCATTCCGGCACGTTCGCGATGACGCGGAAGATGGCGTTGGAAGCTTTTTCACTGCAAAGTTCCGCCGACTTTCTTTTCGACCTGGAAATCAGTCTTGTCGCGCGAACGCAGGGTTTCAGGGAAGCTGAATTCCCGGTGGTTCTCTATCTCGCGCAGGAAAAGACGTTCAAGAGGATGGTCCATGAGACGATGAGCATCCTGATCGGTTTGCCCGTCCTCGCTTGGCGCTATCACCGCGGCTATTATCGGCATTTCTCCTGGAAACCGGGTACCCTCGAGATCACGGCCGACGACTGGGGACTGTCGCCCTCCGTCAACAGCGGAATCCTCGAACTCGCCCGAATGGGACTGATACGAAAAATTTCGCTGCTCGCGGACAGCCGGTTTTTAACGCATGGATTAAACGAACTGAAGGAATTACGGAACCGCGGGACAGTCCGACTCGGACTTCACTTCAATCTCACCTACGGGAAAAACGGTGCCCGTCCAGCTGGCGTTCTTCTCCGCTGGATTCTCCCATTCCAGAACCGCAGCGCGCTTCAAGACTCCGTCCGGCGGGAATTCGCGCTTCAACTTCGAAAACTCGAGACCGAAGGGGTCCGGCCCGTCTACCTCGATGGACATCACCACATTCACCTCACCCCGGGTATTCTCGAGTCTTTAACGGATCTGCTGGCCACGAGCGACATTCGCGAAATCCGGCTGCCCTATGACCCGCGACTCTGGTTAACCGGCAAATGGCCACTCAACCTTCTCTCCTTGAGATTGAAAACGGTTCTTTCCAGAAAAGGCTTTTCATCGCGTCCCTTCTACTATCCCTCAACGTCAGACTTCATGGACCAAGGATTCCTCCGAACGAAGCTCTCCAAAACCGTTGCCGGAACTGAAGTCATTATCCACCCGGCAAACTCCAATGACGCAAGTGTTTGGGAATTCCCCGATTCATACGTCGAGGGGCGCGTTACCGAGTATCGCGCCTTGAAAATGCTCCTCGCCTCTGGCCAAGAGCAAAGTCGCGGGATATAACAAAAGTCAATGAAGAGCTTATCGCGAAACTGGAAAATATTCCTGATCCTTGCGTTCGTCGCCGGCGCGATTCTCCGCCTCATCTATGTCAACGACATGGAGTACAAAGAGGACGAGGAATTTAACTTTACCCAAACCCAGATCGTTCGTGGATTCACCGATTGGCCCTGGGTCGGCATGCCTTCTGGGGTTTATCTTCAAAACCCCGGAATGAGCATTTGGGTCTTCATCGCGCTTGCAAAAATATTCCGGGTGACGCAACCGACCGAACTCGCCCACGCAGTCCAGCTCTTCAGTCTGCTCGGAATCGCGATGATCATCCCGTTCGTTCTTTGGTTCGTCAGGACCGAGGAGCGCGAACCCTGGCTTTGGGCGTTCGTTTTCTCGCTGGTGAACCCCTTTGCCATCCTGTACCAACGCAAACTTTGGCCGGAGCCGTTCCTCCCGTTTTTCACGATGTTGGTCCTCATGGGGTGGTGGCGACGCGATCGGAAACCGGGAGCCTTCGTGTGGGGATTCATCGGCGCATGGCTCGGGCAGATCCACATGAGCGGTTTTTTCTTCGCGGCGGGTCTGTTCCTTTGGACGCTGTTCTTTGACCGTTCGACCGGCCCCCCCGAGTCCAGCCGACGTCCGCGCTGGAAATTCTGGTTCATTGGCTCCTGTCTGGGCGCGCTTCCGCTCATTCCCTGGTTCCTTGAAGTCCTCGCGCACCCGCCGAGGGGCCACATGGTATCGGGCATCAGTGAAGCGCTTCAGCTCAAATACTGGGTCTTCTGGATTACTGACGCACTGGGGCTTCACTTGGGCAATCCTCTCGGTTTATTGCGCGGGCAATCGAACTTTGCGCAGATTTCAGATTTTATCCGCTATCCCCTGATCAACGGCCAGGCAACTTATCTCGTCGGGCTTGCTCATATCGCGATCGTGATCGGCGCGCTCATCATCGTCTATCGCGCGGTTCGGGGAGTTCCCATAACGTTCGCCGCCGCGGGTTCAGTCAAAAGTCTCTTTATCGGGCAAGGCTCACCGACTGCTTTTGTGCAAAGCGCGGCTCTTTGGGGCACCGGGATACTATTGACCATCACTGGCGTGGCGATCCGCCGATATTACATGATGGTCACTTTCCCGCTGGAATTCGTCTGGCTGGCGCGAATAACGCTCGGCCATGGCCAGGCATTTTCGCGTTTTCCGCGCGCGGTTCTTGGAATAATCTGGACAGCCCAACTCTTTATTTCGGCCAATTTCGTCGGGTACATCCACGTCAATGAAGGAGCTGTCCAAGGGGACTACGGTCCCGCTTACCATGTCATCATGAAGCAGCGAAAGTGAGACTCTATGCAAAAGCGTCCTGATCCCGGTTTCTTCGCCGAACTCGAAGCACGCGAAATCGTCAAGCAGGTGACCGATCCTGAACTCGCCCACGCGCTCAAGAAAGAGCCGATGACCCTCTATATCGGATTCGACCCGACGGCCGATAGTCTTCATGTCGGCGGATTGCTGCCGCTCGTGACACTCAGAAGATTTCAGCTTGCGGGGCACCGGCCCATTGCCGTGATCGGAGGCGCGACGGGAATGATCGGAGACCCGAGCGGGAAAACCCAGGAACGCTCGTTGCTCGATGACGAAAAGATCGCCCACAATCTCAAAGGCATCACGAAGAATATCGCAAAAGTGCTTGATCTCAGCCCGGCCTCCGACGCCAAGGTTCTGAACAACGCGGATTGGACTAGATCAGTGTCCTATATCGAGTTCCTGCGGGACATCGGAAAGCATTTTACGGTCAACCACATGACCGCCAAGGAATCCGTTCGCGCTCGACTGGAAGACCGTGAGCACGGCATCTCGTACACGGAATTTTCGTACATGCTCCTTCAGGCTTACGACTTCCTGGTCCTCAAAGAGCGCGAGAACTGTCTGCTTCAGGTCGGGGGCTCAGATCAATGGGGGAACATCACCGCCGGCATCGACCTGATCCGAAAGGTTCACGGCACGAACGCGGGCGTTTACGGCATGACTCACCCGCTCGTGATGAAAGCGGACGGAACCAAATTCGGCAAATCCGAGCAAGGCGCCATCTGGCTCGACCCGGACAGAACGTCACCTTACCAGTTCTACCAATATTTCATCCAGACCACGGACGCGGATGTCATCCGACTCCTGCGCTATTATACGTTCCTCCCCTTGGAAGAAATCGCCGCACTCGAAAACTCGCTCAAAACCGAACCTGAGAAGCGAGCTTCCCAGCTCACCCTCGCGCGCGAACTGACACGAATGGTTCACGGCGATTCGGAACTCTCCCAAGTTGAACGAACAAGCCATGCACTCTTCGGTTCGGCAATCAAGGAACTCGACGAACGGTCGCTCCTCGACGTCATGAGCGGCGCTCCCACGACACAGAAGTCAAAAGACCTCCTATCGCAAGGTATCGCGCTCGTCGATCTTGTCTCCGAAACCGGCCTTTGTTCTTCGAAAGGCGCGGCCCGAAAGGACATCACGGCCGGCGGCATTTACGTCAATAACGATCGGGTGAATGACGCTTCTCATGTGCTGAAAACGGCCGATCTGATTTCCGGCGGCTACATCGTCCTTCGTAAAGGAAAACGCACGTACCATCTGGTCGCGTTCAGGTGACTTTGCACCAGCGGTTCATGAGCTTTTGAGGAATTTTGTCGTGGTAGAGATTCGCGAGCGCCGCCGCTGTCGCGACCGGGTTTTCGATTTGCGGGCTATGGCCTACCCCTTTGAGCACGACGGCACGCACTTCGCGCCCGGAACTCTCCATCCCCGCCTTCAACCGGCTGGTCCAATGCTCGGCCATGACTGGGGGGATCAGGGTGTCTTTTTCGCCCCAAAGCAGCCAGACTCGTGAACGGATCTTTTCAACGGAATCCGCGAGAAAATGTTCATCCCTTACTGATCCCATGAATTGGTGCACTTCGGTCTTCCCGAGAAAGCTGTCGACTTCCTTCGCGAAAAACCTGAACCAGACGGGTTCTTTCCCGAATATGAACGGCCGCCAGGCCACGAGCCCATTTTCAGCAATGCGCTGAAAAACGCTCTCGAATTCCTTGCGTCGATCCGGGCTTTCGAAAAGGCCGGGCGGATCGACGAGGATGATCAGCTCAGGCCCTTGATAGTTCACGGTCCGCCCGGCTGGCCTCGTGCCCGCTCCGCAAGCCACGGCATAAAGACTCGTGAGCCAACCGCCGAGCGAATGCCCAAGAACCGTATCGGGCTTAAGCGTATCGAAAACATCACTGACGGCGTCGACGAGAAGATCCATGGAATCGAAGGCACGCTCCCGCGAAAGAAAACCGCCAAAACCCGGAAAATCCAGGAGCACCACTTCGTCGTACCGCGCGCGCAACACCGGGCGCAAAAGCGCGAGAATGACGAACCAGGAAAGAGAGGTGTCGCCGAACCCTGGAACGAGAACGAAGCGTTTCACATGCGGTTTCTTTTTCAGGTCGCGCCCGAAGCTTTTTCTCCAAAGTCCGATCTTGAGTTCGCCTTTACGCCGAAGCTCCCAAGTGTAACCTGTCCGCTCGAGTACCTGGCGGGCGGTCCAATGAACGGCTCGCAACCACGGGACGCGATACTCACGAGAGACTGTCATGGTTCGGTTTTACTGAAAATCCGACCAAATGCCCAGCCTCATGCTTTACTTTGACCTGATTATCGGGAAAATGGGTCTCTATGACCGCGCTCCCGTTCAAAGCTGACCGAAAACTGACCGATGTGCTCTCCGAAACGAAGTTCACGGTTTCCGCCGAGGTTATCCCGCCCCGTAACGGTTCCGAACAAGGTAAAGTCCTCGCTCAAATCGACTCCTTGCGCGGCGCCGGCGCACAGTTCCTGGCCGTGACAAAGGGCGCCGGAGGAAGCCTCCGGGGAGGAAGCCTTCCGATCGCGCAGGCCATAAAAGAAAATTTCAACATCCCCTGCATCGCCCATTTCACCTGTCGGGACCTCACCGCCTTCGATGTCGAGAATCAGCTGATTGACCATCATTACTTCGGCATACGCAACATCCTGGCTCTTCGCGGAGATCCACCGGACGGCCAACCCGAATGGCGGCCACGCGAAGGCGGCTATAGCTATGCGCATGAGCTGATTCGGCAAATCACCGCCCTGAACCGGGGTGAATACATCCCGAGACCGGGCGGCCCGGAGCGGGATGGGACGGCAACAACCGATTTCTGCATCGGCGCCGCCGTTTACCCGGAATTTCCTGACAAGATGAAGCGTCTCCAATACTTCCGGCAAAAAGTTGAAGCAGGCGCGCAGTACGGCATCACGGATATGCTGTTTGATCCAGAGGTCTATGCCCGCTTCCTGGATGATTGCGGTAAAGCCGGGATAACGATCCCGATCCTGCCTGGGACGAGGATTTTGAAATCGCGAACGCAAGCTCACAAGATGATGGCAAAGTTCCGCGTGAATCTCCCGTCCGAAGTCCTGAATATGCTTCCCGAAACAGCGACGGGACCGGAGGCCATTCCCCTGGCGACCGAACTATTTATGCGACTCGTCGAACGTCTTCGTTCCCTTGGCGCTCCCGGCATTCATGTGTTCGTCATTTCGGACACCGATGCTGCCGTTACGGCGATCATGCGCTGCGCACTGAATCGGTAAAGGTATCCACAAAAAATACCGATGAATCAGTATGAAAAAACGTGGATTTTCGCTCGTGGAAATGACGGTGGTCCTTGCCCTGGGTGCGATCGGAATGCTCGGAGTGACGCAATTCATGAATTCATCGGCTCGCGCTCAGAAGGCCACGATGGTCAATGTCGAATTCATCAGCCTGGTCTCCTCGATCCAGTCCGTCCTGGCGAATACGACTCTTTGCAGACAAGCCTTTTATGATTCCAGCGGAAGCGCACTGACGCTCGCGACGACAGCTGGCGCAATAACAAACGTGAACGAGATCAAAGCGCAGAACGCGTCGATCGCAAAACTTAACGAGAGCATGAACAGTTTCAAAATATCGAAACTCGCTCTCAAGACAAACTCCGCCGTGGGGACCGGCCTCTACACCGCGGATCTCGAGATGGAAGTCACGAAAACCTCGCCCGTTCCGGGCCTTTCCGGGACGAAAACTCAAATTTTCCCGAACCTCACTCTTGGGGTCGATTCAGCGAACAAAATCACTTCGTGCGCTGCGGATAAAGTGATCTCGGCTTCCAACATCAACAATTACATGACCAATAAGGCCAATTTCACTTACACCTACAACGGAACAAAGAAGCCGCTCTTGATCGTGATGGAAGTTTTGCTCAGAGGATCCAACAACTGCACTTCCGGTATCGAAGCAAAGTGGTACGGCCCGGGCAGTGTCCAGGTTCGCGATTGGACGGTTCTCGCGGCAGTCGACCTTTATGATTCCCTGGGCTCCCACGGGCTGTTTCCGAACAACGTATTCCTGCTCACCATTCCTTTTATCGACGGCTCGAACTCGATCGCGTTCCGCAAGACCGGTTGCGCGAATATCTCTGACATCAATATTATTTCGGTTCTGGATCAGTAGCTTTCAATACTTAAGATTATCGAGCGGTGGCAGTTCCTTCGGAATTCCTATGTTGTCAAAAATGACACCCTCTATTTTTGAAAATTTCGGTCTATAATTATAAGAATATCTCACTTGAATCGGGGGAACGTATGGGTTTTATCTTTGGCCGTGTTTTGTCGAACTTTTGTACAGCATTTTTATTTATTTCCGTCTTAGCCGCGAATCAAGCCTCAGCGACACCGACCTTCGGGATCAACGCTGGCGGTCCGACCTATACCACCAGCACCGGCATTGTTTATAAGGCCGATGCGCATTTCAGTGGTGGAAGAACGGCTGTTTTTACCAATACCGTTTCTGGAACTTCGGTCCCAAGGCTCTACCAAAGTGAGCGTTACGGAAACTTCTCCTATACGATCCCGGTGGATAATGGCGGTTACAGCGTGATGTTGAGGTTCGCCGAACTCTACTGGACGGCTGCCGGCAGACGCGTATTCGACGTGTCGATCAACGGCACGAGGGTCGTCAGCGGCCTCGATATTTTCGCCAGAGTCGGAAGGAATGCTCCTTATAACCTTACCTTCCCGGTGAATGTTTCAAACGGCGCCATTAACATTGTCTTCACAACGAGGGTGGATAACGCCAAAGTCAGCGCAATTCTTATCACCCCGACCTCCAGTCCGACGCCGACTCCGACAGCGACTCCAACGCCGACGGTAACACCACCGCCGCCCCTGAAGCCCTCGCTCATTTCACAGGCCGGGTGGAAATTGAAATACGTCGACAGCGTCGAATCCGTTGATCCGAAAGACGGAGACAAGGGCGGTGCAAACGCGTTCGATGGAAATCCCGCTACCTACTGGCACACCGAATATACGAATGCCAGTCCGATGCCTCCACACGAAATCCAGGTGGACCTCGGGTCGAGCTACTCCATTTCAGGTTTCCATTATCAACCCAAGGTGGATGCGAATCCTGACATCTTGAACGGTACCATCGTTCAGTACGAGTTTTATGTCAGCACGGACGGGACGAACTGGGGTACGGCCGTGAACTCCGGCACTTTTGCAGCAGATCTAACTCAAAAGTACGTCAACTTCACGGCAAAAACCGGGCGTTATGTCCGGCTCCGTGCACTCAGGGAGATCAACGGCAATCCATGGACGAATGTTGCCGAACTCAACGTTATGGGTCTCGCGGTCGTTTCGCCATCCCCGACTCCAACCCCAACGCCTCCTCCACCGACACCGACGCCGACACCGACGCCGACTCCGACGGGGGGCCTGCCGCCCTTGACCGGTACGGCTTACTATGTGGCTACGACCGGAAATAATGCAAACGCCGGTACTTCAGCGAGTCCCTGGGCCTCGCTCTCGTACGCATGCAGCCGGGTGAGAAGCGCGGCGACGATCGTGATCAAAGCCGGATCGTACACCGATAACGGCCAGTGCGGACTTGCTCCGAGAGTGAACATTCGCGGCGAAGGAAAGTCCGTCACGACGATCAGGAGCAGTTACGGAGATTGGTATATCAATGCCAGCTCGAGTAACGGCACGGACGGTGCTCAATATATCGGTGGTTTTACATTGAACGGGAATGGCCGCAGTCTCCGTCACGGAGTGCTCGTGATGGGCAGAAGCCATTTCTCGGTCATCGATATGGATTTCCTGTCGATTGCCGACAAAGCCATTTCGATGGAAGGCTCGAGCTGGTGGAGCGGAGCTGACAGCGATTGGCCGGCCGTGCCGCCTCCCTCTTACGGCACTGGCAATCTCATCCAGAATGTGACGATCAGGGGTTGCTCGGGACCGCACAACGGCGGCGCCCTGAATGCATCTCTCTGGATCCATTCACAGGCAGACCTGGTTCTCGACAAAGTGATCGTTGATGAAGGCGTCGGAACCGGCGGTCAAGGAAACGCGTTCAAATCCTGGCCGGGCTGGCTCAAGCACATGACCGTGAAGGACTCCGTCTTCAAGGTCAACCGTGCGAACAATTCCGAGCCGATCCCGATCGAGCTTTGGAATCTTGAAACCGATTGCGACATCTACAACAGCCAGTTTTGGGGTGGGTACCTGTCGTTGGTTTCCGGCCGCCAGAACGGCGGGACGTGGGCATTGAAATTCCATGATAATTTCGTGGATTTCACCGAAGCGGGCACCTGGGGAGAAGGCCATGAGCTGTCGCTCAGTTATCTCGACTTCTATAACAACCATGTGACCGGTTATCCGATCAGCGTCTGGAACGCGAGCCACATGTACAACTATCAGGGTGTGAATAACGTCCGGATTCACCATAACGTCATCGAGAAGATGGCGAGACGGGGAATTCTGGTGCTCCCTGGCGTGCCGATGGGCACCGGTCAGGATAATATCCAGATCTACAATAACGTCGTCAGCGATATTTCATCCGCCACGTGCGGCATCCAGGTAGACGGCGGGAATTCGACCCTGACAAGGCTCAAGATCCAGAACAACATCATCCAGAACATCGGTGGCGCACCCGCCGTGCGGTTGCAGGGAGGGGGAAGCGTTGTGAGTCCGGTTGTGACCTACAACAACTTCTTCAATGCGGGCGCGGTCAGCAACGGTGCTTCGGGAGCGACGATCAGCAGCAACAGGACCGTCGATCCGCTGTTCAGGAAGACGGGTGATTGGAAGTCCTGGTTCTCACTTCAGAGCACCAGTCCCATGATCAACGCTGGTACCAACGTGGGCTTCTCGGTCCCGGACGGTAGGCCGGATATGGGCGCTTTCGAGCTTTCAGGCACGCTGTACTTTCGTTCGGAATTTGAATCCGGGACGGTCTCGGAGTGGATCGGCGACGGGGGTGGAAATCATACGGGCGGGGGCTATGTCACGGGAGAAAGGTCACGAACCGGACTCTATAGCTGGAAAGCTTACAACGATCCGAAGCTTCCACCGGGCGATAACATCAGCGCAAAACTTCTTCGTTGGAGATTCGATTATGCTTCCGCTTACTATTCCGCCTGGTTTTTCTGGCCAACCGATTATCGAGTGGCCGGTGTGGCCGGACAGTACGTGAACATATTTCAGTGGAAAGAAAGAGCGGCTCCGTACGACCCAACCTGGGTTTTGGCAGTGAAGGAGTCGGTGACCTACCCCGGAGACGACGAAATCGTCGCGCATGACTGGCACGGCCAGAGGATTGTTAGAAACGGGATAAAGCTTCCGAAGGGCCGATGGTTTCATCTCGAAGCGTATTTAAAGACCGGACGGACGGATGGTCAGGTCAGAGTTTGGCTGGATGGTCAACAAATCTTCGATTTTACGAACGTGAATACCTCGGGAAATGCCACGAATAGCACCGGCTTCCTGATGTGGGGAGTTGGGAATTATGGTGACGCCGGTCTAAACCAGTCCTTGTTTGTCGACGACGCGGTAGTCTCGGGTACTCGCATTTTCGGCCAGCCACAATGAAAATCCCAATTCCAACATCGCGAGCTCGACGTTTCGAAACCAAACCTTGAGATCAAGCCCCAGCTCCCTCGCCTTCGCCGTCGCTCTTTGTACTCGCGTCGGTCCCGCATTGTAGGCTGCCAGCATGAAGCGCAGCTTTTCCTCTTCGGCGAGATCTTTTTGGCCGTCGAAGAAGCTCTTCCTGATCCATGACAGATATTTCACTCCGGCGTGAATATTGTTGTCATAGTTCGGGCGATCTTCAGTTCCCCTTCTTTGATGCACTTTCGATTGAGCTGTCCGACGAATTCCCGCACCATCTCGTACTGAACGCCTTCCATCTCGCCGCCATGAACATAATAGTCATAGGGATTTTTAGTCGTCAGGACTTTCAAATAGCGGTTTTTGATCACCCGATCCAGATCTGCTGCCAAGCAGGAACAAGAACGCGACAATTCCGATTCTTGGAGTTCGAGCCATTCTTTGGTCAAGTCGTAGCGTTCAGTTTTAACCTGGTCGCCACGAAATCCGCGTCCTTGTCCCCGCGCCCTGAGAGATTGACCAGAATGGATTGCTCCGGTGACATCTGCTTCGCAAGCTTCATCGCATAGGCGACTGCATGGGCGCTTTCCAGTGCCGGAATAATCCCCTCGATGCGCGAAAGCACCATGAAGGCATCCAAGCACTCTTCGTCATCGATAGCGACATATTGAACCCGGCCGAGGTCCTTCAAATAGCAGTGCTGTGGACCGACTCCCGGATAATCGAGCCCCGAAGCAATGGAATAAACCGGCAGAGGGTTACCGTCGGCGTCCTGAAGCGTGTAGCAAACAAAACCGTGAATCGCGCCCTTGGTCCCAAGCGTCAGAGTCGCGGCATGGTCGGGAGTATCGAGGCCTCTTCCGGCGGGTTCCACACCGAAAAGCTTCACGCGTTCGTCCGGCAGGAATTCCGTAAAAATCCCGATTGCGTTCGATCCACCGCCCACGCAGGCGACGACGGCGTCGGGCAGCTTCTTTTCGCGCTCCAAGAACTGCGCGCGAGCTTCGCGCCCGACGACAGTCTGAAAATCCCGAACCATTTTCGGAAACGGATGTGGCCCCACGACCGAACCGATCGCATAGAAGAAATGGACCGGGTCTTTCATGTATTCCTCGAAAGCACTGTCAACGGCGTCCTTCAGGGTCCGGGTGCCGCGCGAGACCGGCACGACCTTTGCCCCAAGGAGCTTCATCTTCGTGACATTCGGGTGCTCCTTCGCGATATCGATTTCGCCCATGTGGATTTCGCACTCGATTCCGAGCAGTGCCGCGGCGGTGGCCAGTGCCACGCCATGCTGGCCGGCTCCCGTCTCGGCAAGCACTTTGGTTTTTCCCATGTGTTTGGCAAGCAGGACTTCGCCCAGACAATGATTGATCTTGTGCGCCCCCGTGTGATTCAGATCTTCCCGCTTGAGGTAAATACGTGCTCCGCCCTGCCTGGCCGAGAGCCTTCTCGCGTGAAAAATCGGGCTCGGACGCCCGACATAATGCGTGTACAAGTCAGTAAGCTCATC